>Ga0123340_1002158_pt1 | contig 17479 bp, 18 predicted proteins | sample SirMexnodulemix_FD_89961 | JGI IMG/M metagenome (GOLD analysis project Ga0123340, IMG submission 89961) | Root nodule microbial communities of legume samples collected from Mexico - Siratro Mexico nodule mix | ecosystem: Host-associated > Plants > Roots > Nodule | place: Mexico: Nepantla... | reverse complement strand
TTTTATTAAGGAGAAGCTGGATAGTGGCTTGATTTGCACCCCATATGTTTCTACTCAGAGTCAACTTGCAGACATACTCACCAAAGGATTGAATGGCATCAACTTTGAAAGAATTATATCCAAACTGGGAATGGAGAACACCTACTCACCAGCTTGAGGGGGAGTGTCAAAATCACGTTACTTTTATATTTTAGGAAGTTTTATATTTTATCCTTGATGTAATTTTATTGTGTATCACAGTAGTATCTTTATATTAATATTAGGATTATGTATTTAAGGACAATCCCACAATTATAGGGATTTGAGCACAATCCCACAATTATAGGGATTTGGCTCCTTAGGAGCAGTTGCTAATATTTCCTAAAATAGCCAGCAGGCTCATGTATATATAGGTCCAATGACCTCATAATTTAATATGAGAGAGAATATTATTCCTTCTAAATTTTGAGAGAAGCATTTGTAGAAAATAGGAGGATCAACCTTGGGAGCGGTAGAAGACACCACGGGTCACAACCTAAAAGATGGAAACAACCTGTAACAGTAAGAAAAAAGAAAGTTAGAGGCCCTATAATGGGCAAAGAAAGCATAGAACAAGGTAAGCACAGTGGGAAACATTGATATTCGGTAAGAGTGGTAGGTAGACTGTGGCACAATTACCCAAGGTCAAAACATGCCTAAAAATCAATGCTAGAAAAAGTATGACAGCACAACTCGGGAAACCGAAGAGACATTATTTTTGAATCCACATAGGATCGAGTCACGAGCCTAAACACGAAATAATCTTCTTGTGACTTATGGTTGAGGCAAGAAGCATACTCCTCCTTGAGTAGGGACTAATGTAAGTTTTTTCTGAAAATTGTATAGGAAAGAGGAGGAAACTATATACACTAAATACATTAATATTTGTGAAAAAATGTGTAAGCAATAAGCAATAATTATGGAATTACTTTTCCCTTCTGTTTAGGGAAATAAATCTCCAGAAATAAGACTCTAAATCAGGAGCAAATCTACCAAGTAAACTCCTAATCTCAATCCCTTAATTTTAGGGATTTCTTACTAACAAATCCATATTTATCATTGAATCAATCTATATTTATTGTACATTAAATGTGCAATATTTACACCCATATTTCAATAGTATTTAAATGAAGAAATACAATAATCTTAATTAGTGGTCCACATCACATGGTTTTCCTTGGGGCCAAACTCATCTCCATGAGACCAACTTGGAAGGTGAGAGTTTCCTAAAGCCTTATAAGCTCTTTCTAGTCGCTATCTATTGAAAATGTGAAACATGAGATTTTTTCCACTATATCCATCATATCCTGCACTGTTGAGCTCGATAGGTAGATGATATGGTAGATAACCTAAGAATTAATGTAGGATAAACGTAGATATTATCCTAGAATCTAAGTTTTGGCTTAACTTCTTCAAAAACTAGTTCATAAGGTGAGGTCCATGCAAGTTACTGCCTACTTATATACATTATGACCATATTACTAGTCAATGGTGGTATCCTTAACACCAAAAAAAATGACACCGATGGCCAAGAAGGCACAAGGTAGGGTTGTTTCTTGTTAGCCTTTCGATACCATGTTGAGAAGAGAGAAGGCAAGACACATGATTAAGAAAATAATTGCCTAATTACTATAAATCCTAGAATTCCTTCATTACCGTAACTAAGATATCTACAATATCTAATAGACTCTAAAAGTATATCGAGTTAAATCTCACAAGTGGTCCTGAGTCCGTGTACCGTCACAATTTCACATAACTTGATAAAATGAAATTTATAAATGAATAATCAATATTGATGTTGATACATGTCTTCGGATACCGTTAATAGCAACAGGCTGTACAATTATAGTCTCTGGTCCTGTACTGCGAACTTCCTTAACTATACATGATTTATAGTTCTCTCCCAAGGTATTTTGCTGAGTAAAACTATGAGGGCAGTAATTTTCAGGCTGGGGCCATCAATTGAGACGTCTTTTGACTAAGAATAACAATTTTTCGCATTGGAACTGAGAAAAGTTTAGAGATTTAAGTCTTGCCTGATACAAGTGTCAAGATATGTCTCTGATACATGGGTCCTTTTTAAAGGTGCCAATTTTTATGTTTTTAACTTTTAATTTGGTCAACTTATTCCCACCTTTCATCTGCGCAGTGTAAGACAATTAAAAGCTGTCCATTATTACAAGAGTACAACAAGAAATCTATTTCAAATAGGCACAAAAATAAACCATCTGCATAAAAAAATAGTAATGATCTCCAATTCCTTGGCATATCTCTTGAGAAGATTTCATTAAATAAATCATGACCTGAGCACTCAAGGTAGGTCCTTGGAGATTTCACACCAAAACATTCTAGAAGAACGATTAAGAGTATATGAGCATTTTGTTAAAGAGAAGTAGACTCGAGAACAGAAAATTTAGCAGAGCTTAATAAAGCTTTTCCTTACTCCTGCTAAAGCCTTTAAAATTAGTTCAGAGAAATTTGGATTGAAGGACGCAACATTCGCTGAGAATTTCAAATTACCTACTCTATAGGATATATGCATCAATTAAATGCACTATGCCTTGACTTACATCATGGTCTATGTCATTTCTTCAGGCTCCACATCGATTTATGTCATTCATTATGAGCCCGAATTATTGCCTCTGTAAAACCAATTCAGGCTGCTGAAGAAAGTACTTGAAATACCCATCTCAATTAATTCACTTTTCCTTGATCCATCATGTTCTGAAATTACGTATTGCTTGAGACAGGCAATGAGATTTACCCAGAGTCTCACTGCTAATTTGTACAATCATGCATGTTTAATGAAAATTTGCTTTGTACTTTTGCTATTCCCAAATACCACATTTTAAGTAACTGATTGACAGATTTCAAACATGCTAGTATTGATAGATTATAGAATTATTTTCAAAAAATAAAATTCAAATTATTTTGTAGTTCTAAGTTTACGGGGATTTTATCTCTTGTAAAAGAAAACTGTGAGAAAGGATCCTATTTGAGCTTCTAAGTTTATGTATATGAATGTTTGAAACAGATGGTGGTGTCCCTGGGAAGTGGACCATGGGATCAGCTATTTGGTGGAGGAAACTCTCCAGCCTTTGGTGTGGCAGCTGTTGCAGCCCTTGTCAGTGGATTCATAGCTGTCTTGGCTATTCCCCGATCTGGCGGTCAAAAGTCTAGAGTCCAAGTATGAGGTATCATGTTCTTTCTACATTTGACACGGATTTCTTTTGAAAGAGGGATGAGGAAAATGGACAGGTAGCAATAATTTGTAAATAGTTATGTTTTACTTCTGTTTGATTGTAGTCTTTTTATTGAGCCTTATATTCATTGAGATACCCCAGGTCCAATCTTTTTGTAATACGAATAATTGATTACATGGACGTGTTTTCATTTTATTGATCATTATTTATGGCCGATGAGCTAATTTTTTAGTGCTATTATGTTCTGATGTTTTGGAGGCTTTTGACTCTCTCTGTCTCTCTTTTGTCATCCTGAGGAGTGAGTGGTCTGTTTTAAACAGTGAGAATGTTCTGCTTTGTTAACCATGAGGGACCCTCTACTGGCCGTAAGAAAGGATGATTTTTTCTTGATGTATAAGGAACAATGTAAAAGAAGAAATTCTTATAGCGCTACTTTTCCAAACATCCTGGCAACTCATATAATCATAAAAGCTGCCACCAAATACTGATTAGAAGATTATCTGCAATCAGTGGAGAATTTCTTCATTGTAAATCAGCACCCCCTGTGTAGATGTTGCTTTTAAAGGCTAATGCGGTGGGAAGTAGTTGGGGCATCTTCTGTAGGTTCTAAGATTACTAGTGGGCGACATCTTCTTTCCAACCAAGATGAGTTGCTGCTGTTTGAGAATTATTCCACATGAAAAATTCTTTTATTTTGAGGATTGTGCGTTGATGCTTCAAGCATGATGTATTGGAATTTTAATATTTGTGTAATTTTTTGGTATTAGTTACATGAATGTGCTTAGTGGCCAACAGTGAATATGTTAATTGTGCTGATGGAAACCTTGATTGAGACACGGTTTTTAATGTCCCGTTTTTTCTTTTGGGTATAATATATTTCCTTTTAAATAATTTTTGAACATGGATTTGATTTATAATGGTCATTTAATGTGTACATTTAATTTATCTTACTTCTTTTGAACATGGAATAAATTCTTGTTTTTAATACACTTCACTATTCATGAAAGTCTGATTTGCCTTCAATTCTTCGTACATTTGTCTGTTCCTAAGACTCAAAGAGCATTTAAAAATATCAACCTTTATATCATCATTGTCCTAACTATTAGTGATCAGATCTTCCAACCACGTGCCAGCTGCGCCACTGGAATTTATCCGTCTAGCCAGCCAGCAAAATTTTCTGTAAAGATTGGATTGAATTTTGCAGGTTTTTTATAATTTCCAGGAAAGGAGTTTTTACTGTTGCTGAGCGGGTTGGATGAATGAATTCTTACTTATTTTCAGTATATTATGCTCATTTTATACAAAAAATAAACCATGTTTATTAATTTCTTTTCATTGCTGGTAATTATTGGGCACACCTTTCCATACTACTAGATTGTATGCCATGCGTATTCAACTGTTGCTAGCAGGTATGATTTCTGGATTTCGTCCATATAACATGCAAGTGTATGCCTCCATAAATGATAATTTATGTCGTGTAGCGACGGAATTCAATAGTTATATGTATCTCTTCATTAAACGTATTTACTTGAACTGGTAGAGAAAGGAGTGGGCGGGTTCGGTAGAATAGTTTGTCGCAGTGACAAGTTCCTACATGAACACATCCCATCTCTCTACATAATTGTGGAAAAGGTTCGGGGAATACAATTAGCGAATCTGTTCGAGCGTCTTGAGGACCATGATCGTTGTTAATGTCAAAGTGAAAACAGTAATCCTATCATTCTTTTCCCTTCCATTAAGTTAAAAAAAGTTGTGGCTGATCTCCAGTATGGCAACTTGTTTTATGATATCTCTTTTATTGATAACAGTAAGTTTGTGCGCCATCATGACGTGATCCTGAACTCGTGTCTTCTTCAATTCATTTAATATAATGTCTTGGTGTTAGAGAGATATCTAGAGCTTACGCAGCTGCACTTTGCCAATCCATTTAGTGTGCCAAATTCGAGATAGGTTCCTCCCATTCATATTTATTCATTCTTTGGATGAGACTGGTTTTTTCAGATTGGCCATTGTCAGAACTTTCACTGTTGCTTTATAAATTAATTCCAAAGCATTGGTTCCCTTTCATGATACATATCTTTCATTTCACATCAATTGGGTAAGCTACAGACACATGGAATCTGACATGGGATGGCCTTGAGTTACAAGAGATTTTTAATATATTTTGTTTTATTATTATACAATGAAATACTGATGGCTGAAGTTGCTCAGACGGCAAGGGAAAAAAGAGAGTTTATCTGCTGTGTTTGGGCTAATGATGATACAGAAGTTTCTGTTTCCTATTATATAACGCCATGCTCTCATATTCACAGACAGACTCATCTTAATTCCATCATATTCTGATATAGATTAAATGGTTGTAATTTGAGCACGTAATTCTCTCTAATGTCTCCTATCTCCCATCTGTCTCTTCTCCATACGGCCAGCTACCATCATTCCCCATTAACACCCCTGGTGGTCCCTCCATGACACCAACACCTACCTCCATAATCCACACACATATTTTGCATATGTAAATAGATATACATACACATATCCATGAAGATAACCTTTATAAAAGGGGAAGTGGGGAAAAAAGCGCAATATAATATACTCTGGATTTTACCTTTTGCAGCTTAAAATAAAATCCCAGGTAGGAACACAACTACTTTTTTAATATGCCATGCCAAATCTCAGCTTTGTTTGAAATAAAGCTTCTGGAAAACCAACCTATGAACTTGACAACGGGACTCGTAACTTTGATTTGCAACCATGTGTCTCGCTAAGAATTGTTAATAACTTTTCATTTTCCTCTATTGTCAGATGCCAAGAAATGTCCCCAAATATAGCTTGATACACATAACATGGACTAGTGGACACCCGTCCACTATATATTTGAACATATCTGCTTGGTAGGGGATAAAACATTCAACTAAGTGATAATAGTGGTGGGAGTACAGCAAGAGGCATAGAACCATGTGGGGCCTAAATTGGATGCAAGAAAAAACTTGCTTCATCTGTTAGATAAAGTAGTAGTCAAGGGAATGTTTCGGCCTTCGGGTGCTTCAGATGGTCTATATATAGACAATGGATGTGTTAGGAATGGAATTTATGACATGGGCTGGAGAAGATTGAGACATGCATGGCTTTGCTTGGTTGCCTCAAAGAACATGCAATGCCAAACATTTGCCAGCACTACAAATTAGCAACTACCAGCCACTGTCCAAAACCAAACAAAATATGTTGTAGTAAAAATTTGTACAAACAGTTGTTCTGTTCTTATTATATTCTTTTATATCTGTTTTTTATCTGTTACTTTTATTTGCGCTTTTTTGCTCTTCTCTTTCTACATTCCTTTTAAAGTTAAAATAATTATAAAAAATATGAAATGTAATAAAATTTTCTTGAGTACAAACACCAATGCATAAGCATCGTGTGTGCCCTTGCCATTTTAAAAGTATCACTTGCCATACCAAAATAGAAGGGAATAATAGTAATAATAGTAGTAGTAAGTTTCTTTGACAAGTAGGGGAATTTTTCTTTGGTGAATTGGGTTGCCCAACACTTCCACTTGGCATTTCCAGTTTGAGGATAAAATTCTGTGTGTTCCTTATACAGGGAAATGGAAAGCCAAACGTGTTGTTTTAAAAGATTATCCACACATAATCCCTCCATTAATAACTGGGGGAGTTTAAACCACTACTATGCCCATCATTATCAAATCAAAGCGTGTGATCGATTTGACGGCTAAAATAACCATTAAAGCGAATAAATCCGTCCATCCTTTTTTCGTGAGTTTCACCATCCAAAAGATAACACCTTTTGCTTCCTCTCCACACTCAAAGGTGCAATTTGTTTTTCACCTTTTTAAATATATCATCATTATTATAATCACATATTCTTCTATTTTTTCTAGACAAAGAGAAGGTCGGTTGCCTCCCAGGACCTCCTTCAAGCATTTCTTCCGTTCAAGTTTCTCTCTCTCTCACCATTTTTTTTGTAAAAGTTTTTCTCTTTCAAATAAAAAATCGCCCCGTAATTTCATACAGATATACTGTATAGTTCAGCAGTATTTCTGTATAAGGACACGTAACCTTAGTAGGGCCACCTTTTCATTCATAAAAACACATTCGCCTTCACCCTTTCCCTCCCATCCACACACAAAACCCTCTTATTCTCTGAAACAGCTTCAAACGCAGTGCACGATCACTAAGCCCAAACCAAGAGAGCAGTAGCAACATTAGCTACCTAACTCTTGTGTATTCAAGCAACCGTTCGTCACATAATATATCCAGAAAGAAGCACACAGCTAGTGATCATGTGTAATCCCAAACCATCCTCATCATCCCCATTTATCTGTCCCACAAAAGCCCACATCATAACTCCTGACCCCAAACTGAAAAATCACCCTCCCCTTGACGATCAACTTCAAGATGAACTTCACAGATGGCCAACTCCGAAGGAGGTAAAGAGAGAGAGAATATTAATAAAAGGGGTGGAAAATAAGCATAGTTTTTTGCGAATGTAATTTAAATGAAGTTGCGGAAGTTAGTATCTCCATAGTCACATCAGATAGTAACGATATTAACATGTGTTTGTCGTATTTTATGTAGTGTATAATTTTGGAGTGCATTGGTGCAGGTGATAGGAGAAATGAAGGCCCTGGGGAAGATATCAGGACCAACAGCGATGACGGGGTTGGTCTTATATTCAAGAGCCATGATCTCAATGCTCTTCCTGGTACCTTGGAGATATGGAGCTGGCAGGAGGGTCTCTTGCCATCGGCTTCGCTAACATCACCGGCTACTCCGTCATCTCAGGTCTTGCCATGGGAATGGAACCCATTTGCGGCCAAGCCTACGGCGCAAAACAATGGAAAACGCTGGGCTTAACCCTCCAGAGAACCGTCCTCCTCCTCCTCTCCACCTCCATCCCCATCTCCCTCACCTGGCTCAATATGAACTCCATACTCTTATGGTGCGGCCAAGACCACCAGATATCCTCCACAGCACAAACCTTCATCCTCTTCTCCATCCCAGACCTCTTCCTCCTCTCCCTCCTCCACCCTCTCCGCATCTACCTCCGAACACAAACCATCACATTGCCCCTAACCTACTGCTCCGCCCTCTCCCTCCTCCTCCACCTCCCCCTCAACTTCCTCCTCGTCGTCCACCTCAAAATGGGAGTCTCCGGCGTCGCCATAGCCATGGTCTGGACCAACCTCAACCTCTTCCTCTTCCTCTCCTCCTTCGTCTACTTCTCCGGCGTCTACAAAGACTCCTGGGTCCCCCCCAGCTCCGACTGCCTCCGCGGCTGGTCCTCCCTACTTGCACTCGCCGTTCCCACGTGCGTCTCCGTCTGCCTCGAATGGTGGTGGTACGAACTCATGATTATCCTCTGCGGCCTTCTCCTCAACCCCAAAGCCACCATTGCTTCCATGGGAATCCTCATCCAAACCACCTCCCTCATCTACGTCTTCCCCTCCTCCCTCAGCCTCGGCGTCTCCACCCGCGTCGGCAACGAGCTCGGCGCCAACCGCCCCGCCAGGGCCCGCATTTCCATGATGGTCTCACTCGCCTGCGCCCTCGCGCTCGGCCTCGCCGCCATTGCTTTCACCACCCTCATGCGACACCAATGGGGCAGATTTTTCACCGACGACGCCGAAATTCTTGACCTCACCGCCTCCGTGCTCCCCATCGTCGGCCTCTGCGAGCTCGGCAACTGCCCGCAGACCACCGGCTGCGGCGTCCTCCGCGGCAGCGCCCGGCCCACCGTCGGCGCCAACATCAATTTGGCCTCTTTTTATCTGGTGGGCATGCCCGTCGCTGTTCTTCTCGGCTTCGTCGTGAAAATGGGCTTTCCCGGGCTCTGGCTTGGGTTGCTTGCGGCCCAAGCCTCTTGCGCTTCTCTCATGCTGTTCGTTCTCTGCACCACTGACTGGAACGCTCAAGTGCAGAGGGCCAATGATCTTACTACGGCTAATTCTGCTTCTTCTCCCAAGTTACCTATCACTCTCACGCCGACCACCGCAACTCCACCCTCTAACCATGTTTCTCTTCCAGAGACTCTCGTCACCCATGATACACCCTCTCTTGAAACAGACCCTCTCATTATACACACCAAAAATTAATTCACTCATTATTTAATTAACCACTTCGTCATTCCTCGGCAGAATCCAAACCAGATTGGATTGTACAACTTGTACTGTGGAGAACAAAAAATTAATATTTATCTTTTCTCCCCCTGTTTCTCTCCCATTCATTATCCACTCTTTTTCAGGTGGTTGCGATAGTAATCATAAAATTAAACTCGGTTTTATTATGTAAAGCAACCTTCTTTTCGATATTTTAGTGTATTAAGGTTTTCAAGATATGAACTTTACACACGGGTATGTGTGCATAAAAGAAAGAATGCGTCTTTTATTGTTTTTTTCTCGGAACCTTTGGGAGAAAGAGAAAAGCATCGGGTTCAGATGTCGGTTTTTATTGAAGGAAAACAAAAGGGGTTTCTGAGTAACGTTCGTGCTGTTCCCTTCCGCAAAGGGCAAAACTCTTGACTGTCTAAAAATGGAAAAAGGAAATTCCTCTAATAAGACCATCAAAACCAAGCCCAAAGCGTGAATTTAAACTCGATCGCTTTCGTTTCTTACTGTTCCTTCTAAAAGATAACAACAAGAATTATCTGAAAGAAAAGGGTATTTGGTGCGTGAAGGAAATGGTTTTTATCCTCACATCGCTCAATGACTGTATGATAATGATGGTTATGCATTAGGGTTGGTGATGAGTATCTAAGACTGGAGCTCTAATTGTACATTCTCGTAAATGGTTATCGTACAATTCCGTAATGTGCGTGTGATGCACAGAAGAAAACTGGCCCCATGAGTGTGTGTGTGTGTGTCATTATTATTTTAAGTTTGCGCTTCTTCTTCTCCTCACACACAACCTACCGTGTTGTGTGTTGGTGAACAATGTATTCTCCTCTCGCGTTAACTTTTATTAGGACCACTGTATATGATTGAATGACACATGTCTGTATGTGAGAAACATTACATTTACGAAATGATATGTTTCTGTGATGTTTTTCAATGCACGATGCACATATGGCAGACTGATTAGTGGTGGACGAGTTGTGACAGTGGCAATGAAATATGCATAGAAATATATGCTTCTTACTTAATGCTCTTTTCCATAGTGTCTGTACGACAAATAAAGAAAGGATGAGCAAGGAAACAAATAGACACAGACAATGACGCGAAAAGACACAAAAACAAAATTAAAACAACAAATTCAGCTCATCTGTTCCACCTTTTTAATATATATTCTTTTAACAACTTAAAATCTTTGATGCATAAACGTAGATCAGCTTGTTTATAAGTTTTTCTTGGTTTATATTGGTAAGTCGAAAGTCATTTTTAACTTTTTTGACACTCCCTCCATCCATGACTAGATTGGTTTAGCATTTTCTTTTTGTTTCAAAATTTTGGTTATTTTTAAAATACTAGTAATATTCTGTTATTAATTATCTTTTTTGTTCCTTCCACACTGCCTACTTTCTTAGTGAAATTTATATAAAATTACCACATATATTTAATATTCTAGTCAACCTAAAAGAGTAAAATATCAATAATTAAAAAAAATTACCAATAGATTTATTAAAGCAAGAAGATAATGATGACTTCAAAGTGTATTTAATAAATATTATTTTTTAAATAAAATATTTGACTTCTACACTGCATAAGTCAACAAATCTGTTGAGAATATCATGAAGTTTCTTGTATGCATTTGCATGAGTAAAAACAATTTAACTCTAATTATTTTTTACTTGAGTTGTTTGTATAAAATATAAAAACAAAATGTTCAAACATTAACAAACAATTCAAAACTACACAAAAAGAATTGATAATCACTTTGAAAATTGTCAAAAACTGATTAGCCGTATTTAATGATATGACAAGTGGGACTTTTAACATTTGAAAATATTTAATAATCTGGTCATCGTCATTTTCAACATGTTAAGCATAGGTCAATTATCGATTTTTTTTACAAAAGTGGTGAAGATTTACCTGCAAATTACATATATGGACAGATTTTTAAAAAATTATATAATTGGGTAAGTCGTGCTTAGGAGCACATTTTAGGATGAAGAAGTCTTGTTTGATAGCACGACTTCACTATGCAACACTTTTTTTTTCTTATACAAAGTCGTGTGTGCAGAGACAATTTTTTGGAGTTTTTTTTGAACAATCAGAAGTCGTGCTAAGAAGTACGACTTCTACACTAACTTTTATTTTTTGTTGAAAAAAAAAAAAACTCTCACAGTTACACTTCATTATGATTTATGTATTTTTTTCTCGCTGTACGAAATGGTCATGCAATATTATTTCATATTGCTTTGTCAGCCTAGTACAGGAACAGACAACCTTCAAAAATTACCCAACAAAATGATGTCATGCATAGAGGGAACTTACAATTGTCCAATACAATAGGATGAACACTAAAAATAAATAAAAAATATTATGAACAATAATTAAACATCCATGAAATAAAGATCTTAGAAAATCAAATAAATAAAGATTTTACACAAAAGGCTTAACAAAATATTACAATAGAGATCAAAGAATGCAATTTTTTTTTTTTTTTTTAATTTTTGAACATGAACTAACATACCCTTGCACGTTTTTTTAGGATCTAAGTAGAGAAAGCCGCGAACTGGACAGAGCACTTCAAAAATGTCATAGAATAAGAGGAAATTTTTCATATATTTCATAGGTGTTTAATTATTGTTCGGAATATACTTTCTTTTTCTATTTTTAGTGTGTTCAATCCTATTGTATTGGATAATTGTAAGGTACTGTTCTCTCCATACATGACGTCGTGAGAAAAAAATGCATAAATCATAATGAAGTGTATCTATGAAGGTTTTTCTAAAAAAATTAATGTAAAAGTCGAGCTTCCTAGCACAACTTCTGATTGTTCAAAAAAAAACATCTCTACATACACAACTTTGTATAAGACATAAAAAAGTATAAAAAAAAGGTATTACATACTGAAGTCGTGCTACCAAGCACGACTTCTTCATCCTAAAACGTGCTCCCAAGCACGACTTATCCAATTATGTAATTTTTTAAAATCTGTCCATATATGTAATTTGTAGATAAATTTGCACCACTCTTGTAAAAGAACCTCAATGATCTAAGAACAACTCAAATATTATATGCATAAATAATAGTATATTGCAATTTAAACCATTAAATTGTAAAACGTTCATTACATTATATCAAAATTACATGTTAGAAAGTCTTTGAACCAAAATTCTATTTGATATGAACTAAAATCTGTTACTCAAAAGCCTTGAGTTAGAACTTGATTTTTCTATTCTGTCACATCATTTTTTTGTGGTGTATAAGGAGTTGTAGTCTCGTGGACTATTCCAGTTTTTCAAACAAATTAAGATCATAATATTCTCCTCCTCTATCCGACCTTAAATATTTAATAAATGTCTCAGGTATAGCCTTTTATACTTGAAACTTTACCAATGCTTCATCTTTTGAATGTAATAAATACACCTAACAATATTTGCTATAATCATCAATAAATGTTATAAAATATTTTTTCCTCCTATTAATGGTGTACTATGCATATCACATATATGAGAGTGAATCAATTCAAGTAATTTTGAATTTCTTTCAACTTTAGGAAAATGATTTCTTGTAATTTTTGTTTTCATGAATGTATTGCATTTTTCTTAACTTTTATTAAAGAAAGACAATAATTCCAGATTCAATATCATATAATTATCTGAAATTAATATGTCCTAATCTATGGTGTCATAAAAATGAAGAAGGCTCAACAAAATAAGAAGAAACAACATTCTTATTTGAAATTGTAAGTACATTTAGTTTAAACATTTCTTCACACGCATAACCTTTTCCTACAAACATATCACCCTTGGACAACACAAACTTTTCAGTCTCAAACACGAGTTTAAAGCCAAGCATGTTCAATAGACTATCTGACATTAGATTTTTCTTCACTTCTGGTACATAAAATAAATTAGTTATAATTTTTCAGAAGTAAATTTTAATTCTACACTACCAATTCCTTTAACATGAAAAATAGCAAAATTCCTCATGTATAAAACAATATTTTCATCTACTACCTCCCTGGTCTTGAAGAATCTTTTATTATTACAAACATGTCGAGTAGCACCAGAATCAATCCACCAAGCCATGTCATTTTCAACTATATTAATTTCAGAGAGAACAACAATGAGTTTGTCATCATTTGTTGCATTATTAACTACATTAGAAGCAAGTTGCTTCCCTTTCTTTCTTTTCAGCAAATTCTTGAAGTGGTCATCTTTTCCACAGAACCAACAAGTTATCTTCTGCCTCTTATGACTCTTGTTTTTGAACCTTGACTTTATAGACTCGCTAGCCTTGTTGAAAGGTCTCTTGTGCAACTAATTCTTTGCCTGTCCAGACTTTGCTACATGTACCTTTGAAAATTATTGAGCATACTACTCATCTCAATTTCCTGCATGTGACATTCCTCTTCTACACGAAGATGGTTAACAAGATCATCAAGAGAAATATTCTCTTTCTTATGTTTCAGAGTTCATTTAAACTCTTTCCAAGAAAGTAGCAGTTTACCAATAATAATCTCATCCATCACAGGCCTTTCATAAACCATTTTAAAAGTATTGAAATTTGAAACAAGAAATCTTTTACTAGTTGCATTCAGAATATGCCCCATGCATATGTAGTCATCAGTTTCCCACTTATACATCCTCCTTAGTTGATCAATGATTTCATTTTCGTATTCATCCAGCCTTGGTGTGTTCCCCATCAAAACGATCTAATTTGATGATGTTAGCAATCACGTCCTTGATTGAAGTCATCACACAAAATATTTTTTTAGGTTGTTAATACAATAGGATACTTATGACTTTAAAACGTGTCGCAAATGTCATTTTTCTAAAAAAATATTTGTCCCCTACACTGAATGAGTCAACAAATTTATTTAGGATATGATGAAGTTTCCTATTTACACTTGCATAAGTGAAAATAGTTGCACAAGTATTTTTGATTATTTTGCAGTTGAGTTGTTTGTATAAAATATAAAAACAAAAAGTTCAAACTTTAAGAAATTGTTCAAAACTATCAAAAAATTGAGTAACTGTATTGATGATGACATGACTAGTGGGACTTTTTAACATGTGAAAATGTCTAACAGTTAATTAGTTGTAAATGAAGTGCATGTTTGAGGCATCATTTCTTGTTGTTCGATTTAAGTTTACACAAGTATTCTTGTAATTTCATTACAAAATTATGTGTCGTAATGTATAAAGCAAGAAAAAAATATTTATAACTTTTGAATTTTGTAATTTGAGCTTACTTTCACTATTTCAGAAGTAATTTGAAAATAAAATATATGAAATAGTTCCTCCTTTAAAAACATGTTTTGAAAATAAAAGATACAAAAGCTTTTTTTTTTTTTAAATATCAATGTGTTTAGTACCCTCTAATAGAATTCCAAAAACAATCCAAACATAGTTGAAGAAGTTGAAAAGAGTATAAAAATAATAAATGAAAATAACATAGTCAAAGCAGTAAGGAGTGGTGTACTACATAGCTGAGATTTTCTCAGCCAAAGATGGGTTTTCAGTTAGTTATATATCAAATACAGTGTACTATAAAGTCGAAATGTTCTTGACCAAGAATGAGTTTTCACTCAGTCGAACATCATCATTATGCCCTCTGCATTTCATGTCACGTTTTTAACAATCAAACGAGAAAATCATTATATGTCAAATCAATCATATCTTAAAAATCACTATAAATAACCAGAGTTGGACTAGAGAAAGATATATATTTTTCTTACTGTTCAACTCATAAGTTCTAACGTCGTAATAATTAACTTTGGCATCAGAATGCCTTTTCCAGACACCTCCCCTTTTGACACAAGACTGAAGATGGGAGATTAAAAATCAGACCAGAGAAGATCCGAGATAGAGAAGTTATTAATACCGACATCTAGGAAAAATTGTAATACCCTTCTAAGTGGTGTAAGAACAAGTGAAAATGGGAGAAGTGATAGATTTCACTTAATAAACGATTGATGAAGTTTTTGTGGCAACGAAGCAAAAGTGCAAAAGGCAGACTGGCTGGTGGGGGTGAGAGTTATAATGGTTTGGGGTATGTGTGTGTGTGTTTTATTTTACATGGTTAATGGTCTCTAGTGTACGATAAAAAAAGCAAGAATGAGGTTGAAGACAAGGAGACCGAGACAAGGGCACACGCAAATGGAGAGAGGTATCAACTGAGAGAAAGCAGTAAAAGAATGATAACAATAATTGGTAGGAGAGAAGTATCTACTGAGAAGGGTTTGGATGGGGGGTATTGGAGGGGCCCTGTTTGGAACTGCAGAAACAAAATCCAGCTATTATTGCCTCTGTCTACTTCTCAGATGACAAAAATATTGGAACAGTGCCTCTGCATTTGCCACTTCCCCACCACCTCATTTGTTTTTCTCTACCCAAACCAGACCACTACTATCAACACAAAACACATTATTCAAAAATTTTCATTTCTACGTGCCATATTTTGTTTATATATTCAGAACAATGAGTATTGGTTTGTATGAGAAGAGATACGGTACAGGGCCCATCTCATATTTTGCAGTTTGGAGTGGAACGCCAAGGCCATGTTTGTCGTGTTGGCCTTCTTTTCCTCCCGACCTAGTGCTTCATACCACTTCTCTCATCTCACCTTATCTTCTTTTTTTCAACTTGTATACAAATAATATCTCCATCCCTATCTATATATCTATCTATCCTAGTATTACTTCTTTACTTATACACTTGTGGCAAAGAATTGTCTTTATAATGGGTGGTACAGCATCAACATTTCCCACATTTCATCATGGGTATCCAACATTTTTAGTTTCCAACACAGATTGTGTGGATATATGCCACCCTTCCAAAGCCCCTTTTTTTTTCTCCTACACCTTTGTGTTTTCCATCTGAACATAACCCTTTATTCCTATTCGTTATTCATATTATACATATTCCTCGGAAAGACATACAAATATGGTAAAGCTTCTGAAAAAGTGTGGCCGCACAGGGTAATCAATTCCACTTATTTTGACTATTTGCAACCATGCTGCAAATCCAAACTTAACAGACCACCAATTTCATAGTAAAAAACGTGTATTGTTTCCTACTTTCTACAGTAATGTAATGGGACTTCAGAATAAAGTGCAGTGTCATTGAATAACTTTGAAAGGGTTAAATTAACGAAACTTGCATACAAGATTTCCACTTACAAGGATTTGTGCAAGTTGCTATTGCCATCATATATTTACATTAGTGAAAGCTGTTTCTATGCCCACCTTTTTTTCCGTATTGCCACTTTTTTCCCTTTCATCTTTCATCACACATAGGTTAGATTTTAGATGTATCATATATGTGCATGCTTGCATGGTATGGTATAGTATAGATGTAGCCACTGCCATAAATCAAAATAAAACGTAAGAAAGTGTGTTGGTGAGTATATTGGTGGATGTTGGTACACACTACCCTCCTAAATTTTATCTTTGTAGAATTGCTACTTCTTTTGCTGTAGAAAAGGTAAATAGTCTTTGTACTGGTGTGGTGGGGTTCGCATATTCTAAAACTTCCAAAATAATATTGTACAAACTTGTAAGGGACAAAGCAAAGATAAATGTGCAGTTTTTTTAACCTTGTCCAATACTACATCGGAAAATACTAGTTTAACATTATTGTTCATAATATATTTTTATTTATTTGATATTGTATTTTATTAATAAAATATTATATATTAATAAAATAATAATATATATTAATTTTAAATGATATAAAAATAAATAATGATGTTAAAATATCACTACCTGCTACCTCACCTCTCTCTCCCAATATCATCACATACTTTCTTTCTTTTTCTTTTTCCTTTACATAATTTAGGCTTTTTTAGAGCTATTCTACCCTAAAATCCACCAATTTACATTATAATAACTGTTTAAGGAGAATGATAAGAAAAAATAGATAAATATTTAAGAAAAAAATAGTCGATTTACCAGAAGGGTTAGACATATATCATTTTTAGTATAATATGAAAAATAATTACAGTAAAAACATCTTCATTTTACTAATTTTATTTCTATTAATTGTTGAAGTAAATAGATTAAATAAAAAATAATTAACGTTAGCATGTAATTATTAATAATTTTCGCTTTAGTAAATATTTGTGACGATTATTA
>Ga0123340_1002152_pt1 | contig 17504 bp, 12 predicted proteins | sample SirMexnodulemix_FD_89961 | JGI IMG/M metagenome (GOLD analysis project Ga0123340, IMG submission 89961) | Root nodule microbial communities of legume samples collected from Mexico - Siratro Mexico nodule mix | ecosystem: Host-associated > Plants > Roots > Nodule | place: Mexico: Nepantla... | reverse complement strand
TTTTTATAATGAAAGAGGAGTAAGTTTAAATTGTTGCTATATAAAATGTAAATTGTTTTTCAAGCTGTTCTTTATATTTATTGAAATAAGTTAATTAAGCTGTTTTTATAAGATGTTCTAAACACTTACGCAAATAGTTATGTCATAATATAAGTTTAAGGTTCTCTTGCATAAACTTCTCTGTGACTATTTACAAGAGAAGAAAATAAAAATGAAAAATGAATTGAGTTTCTTCCCCAGATTAAAATGAACTCACGTAATTAACTTTTACAAAAGTTCTATGATGTATCATATTCAAAAATTAAGGGGCATAGGTTGATTTTGAACTTATAGGATTAGCTAAATTCATCTTACCATCTTATTTCTTTTTCTATAAACACTTGTATAGATGTTTCTCTAAGCACAACTTAAAATGCAAATAAGCTAACGCACCATAACTTTTAGCCATTTTAAAGACTATATTCTATGATATCAAATATTTGTCATATCATGTTTTCATCTATATATAATAATGTTATTATTTAACAAACTGATGCATGGTATGGTGCTTTAATGCGTACAGTTATTGACTTGGACATTTTGCAAGCAAGATCTTGACATCTAGGCTTTCTGAGTTCTATATCTGCATAATTCTTCAGACACAGATATTGTAAAGTGATTTGAGACCCAATTATGGTGTAAAAACTAGATGACTGCTTCAGCCCAATCTTCCATTAAGAAGATGTCTTGGGCCAAGGGCCAATCCTCTGGTTGGACAGCTTTTGATCTCAAGCAGAGGAAGAACAACAATCTTGAATCTGAAGTTGACAAAGATCACTTCCCTGCTATAGGCACTTCTGATCCTATAGTCAAGAAGAACCGTGTTCCTGCAAAGCCTTTCTCTTCAGTACTTCTGCCGACTAAAAATTTCCCCCCATTGAAAGAGGGTTTGAATAGCGAAAAGGCAGTGTCAGATTCTGATTCAGATGGAAAATATTCTGGGGCTATTGCTCAGGAAGATGTTAATTTTGCTACCAAAAAGCTTAGAGAGCAGAATCTTTGGGCTGAACCTAGCTTGATAGATGATATCTTGGCTGCTGTTAATAACAATGTTGATAAGGCCTCAGCTTTATTGGAAACAATGGCCTCTGCAGTGAATTTTGAAGACTACAAAGTATCATGCGATCCTAGATCAACAACTACTACAGATGATACCCCTTCTAAGAATAAAACTAATGAAAGTCTTACTTTGGAAAAGGTCAAGGGTGATATTTCCTTTGATGATAATCACCAAGACAATGATAGATACTTGGAGGATAGAAATGCTTCCTCAGTTCAAAACCTCTTGAATTCTGTTCCTGTAGAACCTGAATGGGAGGATGATGATATTTACATTAGCAATCGAAAGGATGCATTAAGGACAATGAGGTACGAATTCTAACACATGTGTTCTTTCTGGAAATGGTAAGAATTTGTTGTCCATAATTCGAGATGAAACCATTTGAGAATTTTACAATGGTTGTTATATTGAAAAGATCACATTTCTGTATTCAGATCATCACGCTGACTTTTAGACTTCACGCATATTTAATGAAACAGGTCAGCATCACGACATTCTAGGGCAGCTTCTTTTGCTTTTCTAAGAGGTGATCATTTGTCTGCTCAACATCATTCAATGAAAGCTCGAGTGGAGTGGCATACTGCTGAGGAACTTAATTCTGATGCAGCCAGAAAAATTTTAAGTATCAGGAATAATGAAAATGATATCTGGAGACTTGATTTGCATGGTCTTCATGCAACAGAAGCTATTCAAGCATTGCAAGAACATCTCTACAGAATTGAAAGCCAAGGCTTCTCAAAGAGTTCAGCCACTTCAAATGGATTGAAACAAAATGGGATTGGACAATCTACTCTTATCAACAGTGAAAAATTGGATATACAAGCACCATTACGGCTTAGACCATTAGCATTACATGTCATAACAGGTATGTTGGCTTCTTTTTGACCATGGATATACATAGGCTAATGTGAACTTTAACCAACATGGTTAGCACTCTATTTTCTCTGTGCCTCTATCTCCTATACTGTTTATTCTCTTTCAACAGTTTTATAGGTGAAAATACTAATCATCATTTTGCATGCAGCTAATCTTATTGTCCCTGTAAGTCGTAACTTGTTTCTGCTGATAATTCTCCTTTGTTATTCTTTTCCAACTTTTTCTCCTAATCTCTAGTTATGATACTTGTTGCTTCCTGGAACCATTCAATGCATCTGTTTACTGAAAATTTATCATTTTCTTGAATACAAAATTAGGATTTTAATTATTCATTTAGCAAACCTGTGTCCTTGCTTGGAACCAACAATCAGCATTAAGGACGACCTTAATTGTGTTTTCATTTATACAGGCGTTGGTAATCACAGTCGGGGACAGGCCTCCCTTCCTGCAGCTGTCAGAAGCTTCCTCAATGAAAACAGGTAGGACATCTCCTCATCCAGTATTCCTTCTTGATGAAGGCGTGTATCATTTATCCTAAGTCGTGATTAGGGTTTCACCACCTTTCATCGTCTTACCTGCGTTTAAGAACATTGGAAACAAGTAAAAAATAGTGTAGCCTAGTGCATGAGATACCATTGTATTTCTCTAGGAATAAGGTTTGCTTTGTTTCTTATTTCATTTTTCTTTCATTTGTTTGCTGCAGGTACCGTTTTGAGGAGATGAGACCAGGAGTAATTACAGTGTGGCCTAAGTTTCGTCAAAATTGATTATTGACCTCATTAGAAGCTTGTTCTTGTTTTGTATGTACCATTGATAAATCATATTTAGTCATGGTGATACTGAGATTTAAATCCACACATACTGCTCTCCCTTGTTGATGTTAAACATTTGCCTTGGCCTTGGAAATGAATTGAATTCAGATTTGAATTTTTGAATGAAGCATTCAGTTGTATTAAATTTGACTTCAAATTCTTATGGTTCTCAAAACTTCTCAATTTTGTTGCATTGTTTTGCATGTTGTAACATTGCACAACATAGTCAAAGGTAGATAGGGGTGCGACCAGAAGGATTTACCTGTTTCCATTATTTATTCCAGACAGCGTGTTCTTTAGGCAATAAATTTGAAGATGATCTCAGAATTCAGTCTAAAATTTTACATTCGAAATGCTCCATAACTTCTCAAAGTTAAGGGCTGAATCTCTCTCCCTCTGTGGTTTTAGTGTGGGTTTCCTAAATATGATTTTAGAAAACACTAAATGTGAACCATGGTTTGAACTCCTCTTTTAAGCAAACCATTTCATATTTAGTCCTCAGTTTAATAGATATAAAGATAAGAAACCCATTTTAATACTGATTTCAATAACTATTGACTAGGTGATTAAATAAAAAATATTAAATGCGTGTATCAATTTATTTTAGAAATACTTGTTGACAATCTTGTACTTTTTTTCTTTAGTGTAAATGCTTGTATAGCTTTTTTTCTCTCTTTTTTTCTAAAAATGTTTGCTTTGAAACCGCATAATTTCCGGACATACATGAACACGTAAAAACAAAGTTTAATGATCACTGAATCCAAGTTTCTTTGTCTAAACATACATTATTTTCATCCCTTACTCTTTTAAAAATTGTAAATTAAGAAAAACTTCTTAAATTTGATGCTACTTTACTTTGGATGGACACAGTCACAGGTCCAAAAAGTTAAACTCGGAAGCTTCCTAATATTGTACATTTCTTCGCGAAATTTCCTTGATGATGATCTCAAAGTCTTTATGAGAAAAGGTCTTGTCCTGGACTAGAAAATAAAAGCTTCTATATACGTATATGAGTTTCATTCAATTTCACAACATGTACCCATCATACTTCTACCCTTCCAGTTTCTGTGGTGCATTTGCAATAAACTTCACTAATTTGTGGTTCAAAAGAAGAAGTATCTCAACTGAGCCATTCTGTGATCCTCCAAAGTGCACTTCAAATCTTATGGCAGACTTTGGAACTACACAAAGAACACCCTCCACCCCTTCATCATCCACCTTAGACACTTATGAACCAAAAGGGCATCACGAAAAGTTGTACACTGATTTCAAAATTTACTGGCCCTTCAGCATGCCCTTGACTTCAGAAGCTGCAGCACTTCGAGTCATCAGAAACTTGGAGAACCTTGGCTTATACTACACACTCTTTGTGTGGATCATTCTCTTCGTTGTCCTCATTCCTCACCGTAAGATATCATTGGTTTTGTTGGTCATCATGACCTATGTGACAGTCCTTTACTGTTTACTTCTAAGGGCACACCCCAAATCTGTTTTCCTTCACAGAAGCATTGATAAAAAGTTTGTCTTGGCTTTGCTAGTGTTTGCAGCAATAGTGCAGCTGATTTTGACTGAGGCTGGGATTCATCTTGCTGTGACTTTGGCTTGTGCTGTGCCTTTGGTTTTGGTGCATGCAGTTTTGTGGGTTAACCACCATGCCTTTGACATTGAGGATGATTCTTGTACCAAAGAAGTGGCTTCTCTTGCTGGTCATAGTAGATGTACATGTGGAGCTAAGGGTCTAGAGAATGTCTAATGTTTGATTTTTGGTGTACATATATGGTTTTAAAATTGTGCAAAGTGGTTGTGGAGATTCTTGCAAATTAAAAGGAAAAATGTTCATAGTTATATATAATTTTCTTTGTAGATGATTCCAGTGACCTTTTCGAATTTTTAAACTTCCAGAAAAATAAGGATTTATACAGTTTTTGGTAACCGGCAACTTATATAAAAGGTTCAGGCAAAGGCCAGTGTGTTTTTGCAGACATCTACCCCTTTTCTAGAATATAACTCAGAAGGGACATCTTTAACAGTACAAAAAATCATCTCAAAGAGAAAATTATTTAATATTTTTCTTTCTTATTTTTCTGTTCATCGAAATAATAAAGGAGAAAATATTCCTTTTTTAATCTCATTTCCACGTCTAAATTAAAGTCCTTATCATACCGGTGAAATTATAGCTAAATTTGTAAATAAAAAACAAAAGTCAATATCAAACTGATAACATGTACACAAACTAAAATTAAAATTATCTAGCAAAAAGTTGGCGTTCACACCATATCTATACTTTGAAAATTCATAAATTGTCGTTGAAAAACACAACATAGGGGGAAGAAGTTTCTCTGTAATTTTAGTAAGAAATGAATTCTACTACTGACATTGACAAAAGGGTTTGAAGTTTCTATGTAATTTCATCACCACACAAAGTGATTAAGATAAGACTTGTGGAGATCTTGGAAGGTGGAAGCGAAATATTCTACACTTTCATTTTGGTAATCCTCTTGTATGATCATGGATTCTTTGACTATTTCTTCAGTTCCAGACCAGACCAGAGAGAACAATGTAAACAAGAACTTCTTGCTTCCAAGAAAACCTGTAAGTTAGTTTCTACACCTTGCTTTCTCTCACAGTTGAAGTTGACTGAATTTTGTAAACAAAAATAGCCATATGCATTAGTTATGCAGTTAATAGTTTCTATATATGAACCTTTCTTCCCGTTAAAAGTTGACTCTTTTTTTTGCTTTAACTGATCTTTTTTGTTGCAAATCTCGAAATTACAACAAAGGCAAGACAACTAAATCAAATCATATACGGGAAATTTCGTCGAGGTTCTGCAGGGAGAATTCCAGAGAAACAAATTGAGGTCTGAAAGTGTTAATTAGTACATGTTTGCTTTAAAGTTACATATGTGATGTTTGATATAAAATTGTGCATTCTAATGTATAAATAGAAGATTAAAAAGGTTGTTGTTTCTGCCGTAAAAGTACTTAGTTCTTTTAACTTTAGTTCAAGCACAGGATAAATGTGTTTTAGATTTCTCAAATTTGGTTCAAAATTCATTTAGTTGACAGATCTTAAAAAATGTGACTTAATGATGTATTTATCATAATAGATGAACTTGGTCTCTCTTCTCTGAAACTTATAACACTAAAATAAGTAGAAAAATTCATTGATTTATATCAAATACTGACATATTTTGACCAGTTTTGCCCGAAAATTAAAAGGTCTAAAGAGTTCTTACCCTGATCTCTTCTTCTTTCTTATCAAGGTTATCATTATGATCATCACTATTTTGTGTGCTTTCTTTGTGTTTGCTTTAGAAGTACCCTACAAATAAGGAGTTACTGAGAACAATAGCGTACTTGAGAACTGCCATATATGAGGCAAGATCACCACCATTATTTCCATTATTTCACTTTAGTACCTTTTGATTTACATATAGAACTTTGAACGGATGCTGAAATCATTAAATTGTATATGATTTCTGACTCCACATGGCATGCAGCATGATGAAATATTGCCTAACAATAAAGCCTACATCATTGACGAGGAAGATGAAGAAGAGTGGAGCACACAAAGCGACGAGGAAAAAGGCCAAAAGCAGCTTCACAAGTCAATTCAAAAGCTTAACAGCAACGACTCTAAGAACACACTCACCAAAAACCAGAGAAAGAAAGCCAACCACATTGACAAGGTCAGTTATCTGATTAATTTACTTGCTCAATTTAAAAAAAAACGCACCATCGTATTATGAATCTGGACTAAGTATATAGTAACTATATAAATGGCATTTAACATGAAAAATCTTTTCTAATGTAAAGAAAAAACCACGAGATCAAAGTTAGTTAGAGAAATCTCCGTGAGAGTAAGATTACAATAAGATCTTTCTCAACACTGAAATTCATCCTTACTTGAATGATATACAACAATTACACACTTTCACCAAGTATGATGGAGTCACAATCTCTTTCTCAAAATCATTCTTGATTCTCAACTCATTAGTTTGATTGAATCAAATATTAGTCAGAATCATAGTAATTTATAGGACTACAATACTAATTTCTTCCAAAACTTGTAAGATAAACAAACATTTGACTGATTCTTAATATGGACAGACAAGCAAGGAATGTGCTTTATCTTCTTTCCCTTCCCATGTGATAAACATAAAAAACATACGCAAAACTTCACAGCATGGAGGCCAAGGATTGACAAGAAATGATTCTCACGTAAGTGCTTCCATGAGCAAGGCATTCATACAGTTCTGTTCAACAGAGATAATTTGCCCACAAGAACATCGTGCTGCACTAGCAGTGAAGTTGTATGGAGTTCAAGCAGCACTTTTATCTGCTTTGGGTAACCCTTTTGGGAACATATCCCAATCCATAGCAAGCTCAACAAACATCTCAAAGACACCAACACTAAGTCTGTGGCAAGCCTCCTGTGGGTTCTTACCAGCCATAGTATGGAGTGGAATGTTCATAGTGAGTTTTGTGTACACAATAGTGGTGGTTTGGTCTTTGGCATTTAGAGTGCCTATTATCTCTATGTTGTGCATTGCTCTTCTGTACTGTTTATCTGTGTTGGTTGCTGCAGCATCAGCATTTAATGTCACGTGTGGCACGTTTAGAATGAGTGGCATCTTGTTTGCATGTTTAGGGGTTCTTGGTTTTACTTTGATCCTTCTTCTTCTGCTCTTGCTTGTGATGTTTGCTTCCTGGAGATGCACAAAACAACATGGAGGAGCAAAGTGACGAGTTCTTGGTGCCTTTGCAGTGTTGTGTTATGGTAAATTTTATGGTAATGAGTTCTTGGTGCTTTTGAAATTTTTTCCAGCCATATTTTTTGGTGAAAGACTAATCTCATTTGTAATGTCATTAATAAGATGATTTTGACACCATGAAGATAGAATATGGCAAATTGGCATTCATTCCTCAACAATAACTTTTGTTGCATAACTGTATAATAAATTCTCTATCCCAAAAGTCCAAAACATCACACAGTTGTAATTGTTGAAATGATCTATTAAGAACTGAAATTTTGAAAAGATGCATTAATTATCATTTGAGTGGTACATCTCAATCAATTGGAATTTGTGGTTAGAGAATTGATTGGATGGAACCACCAAGTCAACACTAATATTAGTTCTCTTTACTTTTATTGTTCATTTTTTAATTTAATAGGTTAAAATTAATTACTTATTAAATAAATAAAAAAACTAAAGTAAGAAATAACTCTCTCAAAATACACACTTACACAAGCTTTACTAATTATTAGACTCACTTGTGGCGTTTTTGGCATATAAAGGACATTCCAAATTACAGGAACAATCAGTTCTACTGTTTGCAAATTGACCTTGAAAAGCCAATGCGATTTTCTTAATGTTGGAGAAACAATTCTGAAACAAATAGGTTAAATAGGAAAAGGAAAATGGTGGAATTAATTGGCAACACTTTTGTATATCTTCATCTTCAACTTAAAGATACTTAATTGTACACACTGTAATCACATATCCTTTTATTACATCCATATATTTATTCTTCTTGCAATATTAGGACATCAATGATTTTCTTCTCCAAAAAAATCTCATCCATCATGTTTATATAAACACCACCAAGAGAGGACTAAATTATAACAGTGAAGACTGTTGCCACAAAAATTTAAACAGCATCAGAAAAATTCTCAGCAACACTTTCCTCATGGCCAGTGAGAGGAACCAATTCTCCTTTAGCACTCTCAACCTCAAAGGCATCAAAACTAGCCCACAAAACAGCATGGACCAAAACTAAAGGCACACTACTAGCCAAAGTCACTGCAAGATGAATACCTGCCTCTGTCAAAATCAGCTGCACTGCAGTTGCAACTGCCAGCAAAGTCAACACAACCCTTTTATCTATGATTCTGTGAAGCACCACAGAGTTGGGAAAAGCCCTCAGAATCAAACAGTAAATGGTTGTCACATAGGTCATGATCACCAACAAAATCAAGGACACCTTACGCTTAGGGATGAGAGTTATGAAGAGTATGATCCACACAAAGAGTGTGTAGTACAAGCCAAAACTCCCTATGTTTCTCATGATGCGGACTCCTGCAGCTTCTGATGTTGAGGGTATGTTGATGGGACAGTAGACCTTGAAGTTGGCATAGAAAATCTCTTGATGCCCTTTTGGTTCTCGTTCATGAGCGTCAGTGGATGGTGGTGGTGGTGAGGAGGTTGGTATTCTCTGTTTGGTTCCATAGTTCGCCATGGCACTTGAAGTGAAAGTTGGAAGATCAAATAATATGAGAACTTTGTTCAAAAAACGTCTCACAGAAAACTAGTAAGATAGTAAGGGGGATATATAGACTTGTACATAACTTTCTCTATGAGTTTAATTTGGACCAAGTTGATGCATATATAGAATATGTAAACAATAAGAAATTGCTCTCAGAATAGCTGGTTGACTACAACTTTGAATTTGAAGACTTAAAAATAGTTTGCGCGTTGAGGACTTAGTCAACTATTACCCACAGAATACAAACTTCACCACAAAACTCTAGTTACTGTTTAATTTTTAATTACCTAGTTCTAGATTGTAGATATATTAACATTGACATTACAATTTCTTTAGTATTGGTAATTACAGAGAGAGCAAAACTATAGTTTCTGAAGTTGTATGTGTAGCTATTGGATTAGGCTCGAGATTTGGAAATTTTTTAAAAGTCCTTCAGATTAGTTTGTAGATTACTTTAGTACAAAGTATAATATATTTCACCTGAAGTTATTTTATATTAAGTTACACAGTCTTTGCGTGACTTTTCCAAATGGAAAGAGTATGCAAAAGGAAACAAAGGGAAGCAAAGAAAATTATGCAGTGTGTAGTGCATTGGGCTAATGGCAACCGTTAAGTGTAGATGGAAGACTGAGAAATTCTAGTTTAGATACGCAAAAATTTATTTTAATAAGATAATTTTATCCTTTAATGGATAAAAATAATTTTTTTTATTTAATAAACCAGTATCTTTTCTCAATTATATATTTAAAAAAAATTATTAGAAAAAATTATATACAATTTTTATAAATATATATTCTCTTGGAATTGTATTATTTTAATGCAATAAAAATATGAAATTTTCTTGAAACTTTGTTATTTTAAAATAATAAAAATATTTAATGTTTTATAATTTTCTTGTTTATAGGGCAGCTTGTAAAAGATTTGGCAAGCAACTAATTGAAGTCAAAATTGGGACCTTGTTAGTACTTACAAACGTTGTTTTCATTCAATTTAATGGCACCAACACCACCAGTGTAACATCGAACTCATAGTAACGAGTACTTACAGTTACAAACGTTAGTTTTTCCCGTTTCTTTTCATCCCAATCCAAACAAAGCTTCTACAAAAATATCTGAAATCTAATGTTGTGCCTAAAAGACATGCCTCAGAAAAAAATCCATTGTTAGTTAACAGTTAGGCATGGAAAACTGTGTTTCATCTCTCTCTCTGCGTTTCCCTCCAAACCCAACGCCCAGCATTTTCCAAGTCTTCGGCTTTAAACCTTCCAAAACCCACCAAACAAGACCTCCCAGATTCACCACCCCCAGAAAGCGCAGGACCAAGAAGGTAAAACCCTTCACAGAAAAGGACGCGTTTCCATGCTCCTTACCCCTCCACAACAAAAACCCAATCTTCATCTACAAAGACATCAAGCGTTTCGCTCGCCAGAACAAGCTCAAGGAAGCTCTCACCATCTTGGACTACGTCGACCAACGTGGCATTCCTGTGGATGCCACGACTTTTTCGGCTGTAATCGCCGCCTGCATACGTACCAAGTCATTGCCGCAAGGGAGGGAAGTTCACATCCATATCAGAATCAATGCTCTCGAGAACAACGCTTTCTTGCGGACAAAGTTGGTTCAAATGTACACCTCATGTGGGTCGTTGGAAGAGGCGCAGAAACTGTTTGATGGATTGCCCTGTGAGAGTGTCTACCCCTGGAACGCTTTGCTCAGAGGCACTGTGGTTTCTGGGGAAAGACAGTACATTGATGTGCTTAAGACTTATGCCGAGATGAGGGCGTTGGGGGTTCAGCTGAATGTGTACAGTTTCTCCAATGTGATCAAGAGCTTCGCCGGCGCATCGGCGTTTTCGGAAGGCTTGAAGACTCATGCGCTTTTGATTAAGAATGGATTTGTTGATAACTGCATTCTTAGAACCAGTTTGATTGATATGTACTTCAAGTGTGGGAAGGTTAGGCTTGCTTGCCGTGTGTTTGAGGAAATTCCTGAGAGGGATATTGTCGCGTGGGGGGCGATGCTTGCTGGGTTTGCACACAATAAAATGCAGAGGGAGGTGTTGGAGTATGTGAGGTGGATGGTGAAGGAGGGAGTGAAGCCCAATTCGGTTGTGATTGCAATTACGGTTCCTGTGATTGGGGAGGTTTGTGCAAGGAGGTTGGGTCAGGAGTTTCATGCTTATGTTTTGAAAACGAAATCTTACTCTAAGCAGGTACCGATTCAGTCTGCTTTGATTGATATGTATTGCAAGTGTGGGGATATGATTTCGGCAAGACGAGTTTTTTATGGTTCGAAGGAGAGGAATGTGGTTTGTTGGACGGCTCTGATGGCGGGGTATGCTGTGAATGGAAAACTAGAGCAGGCACTGAGGTCCACCATTTGGATGCAGCAAGAAGGATTCAGGCCTGATGTGGTGACGATTGCGACCGTTCTTCCGGTCTGTGCACAGTTGAGGGCTCTGGAACCAGGGAGGCAAATTCATGCTTATGCTTTGAAACATTGGTTTCTGCCTAACGTGTCTATAACTTCTCAGTTGATGATGATGTACTCTAAGTGTGGTGTTGTTGAGTATTCTAGAAGATTATTTGATAATATGGAACAAAGGAATGTGATTTCGTGGACCGCCATGATCGATTCATTCATAAAAAATGGACATCTGTGGGAAGCACTTGGTGTGATGAGGTCAATGCAATTGTCAAAGTACAGGCCTGATTCTGTTGCTATAGCAAGGATGTTGAGTGTTTGTGGTGAACTAAAAATTGTAAAGCTTGGGAAGGAGATTCATGGGCAGATCTTGAAAAGGGACTTTGCAGCAGTTCCTTTTGTTTCTGCTGAACTTATAAATACGTATGGCTCATGTGGAGATGTTAACAAGGCTAAGTTGGTGTTTAATGCAGTTCCCGTTAAAGATTCTATAGCATGGACTGCTCTTATAAAGGCGTATGGATATAATGAATTATATCACGATGCAATTAACCTTTTTGATCATATGACATCTTCTCCGAATCACTTCACTTTTGCCGCCATTCTATCTATATGTGACAGAGCTGGATTTGTTGATGATGCTTGTAGAATCTTCAATTTAATGCCTAAATATAAAATTGAAGTATCTAAGGAACACTTTGCTATTTTGGTGCAACTACTTACCCGCAATGGTGAACTAGAGAAAGCTCAAAGATTTGAAGAAATGAGTTCTTTCTTGTAGAAGAGACAACACCACCTTTTCCTTCTGAAAGATTTATAGAATGTTAAACAATCCAGAATCCTGACATGTAACTTCTGTCTCTGAATTTGTAAGTTGTCTTGTATTTGTAATTTTGTTCCATACTGTACGGCTCATAAGATTTTCTTTGAGCTTCTCAACCAAATGAAATGTTTATATAATTCATACATGAATTTGTAGCTTTTAAAGATATTAAAAGAGCTAATTTAGAAGCTAATTTCAAGCGCCTTTCTTCTTCAGCCTTTTGGGAATCTGGTGTTTTAAAAATTATTTGGACAAAAATAACCTTATCACGGTTTCAAATTGCAATTCATGCACATTCTTAAAATTTTAGAACCCTAAAACTTCAGAGTGACGACTATCCCATGGTTGAATGCATCACTGTCATTTGCCATTATTGTTTCTGTTCCTTACCCACTGTTGATGCATCATCTCCTCCGTTACCACCACCATTCTTTGAGTAGCTTTGCATTGGTTGAATTTTGAGATTTTTGCTATAAATGCCAAAAATTCAACCAACATAAAAGACTTGGAAATTGGAATATTACATCATTGGTCAATGTTTTGTCTTGCAAGCTGCATCTTAGATACGGGTAAAGTTTGGTGTTTGTTGCTCCACACTACTCATTCAACTTTCTCCTAATAATGTCTGTTTAGCTTATCACAGCTTGCTTGATGATAGGCCAAAGTTGTTTCGTTGTACTTATTACAAGTATTTGCTAATACCTTCTGTGACTCTGCCTTGTTGACAGATCTGGGCAACCTAGTTAGTTGAAAGTAACCACGAGTCTACTCATTCTACACCCGCTGACAAATAACAATAGATTCCAGAGTAATTGCTGTTCTAGCAATCAAAGAAGCACTGTCAAGGGAAATGACAAATAGTCTGGACGTATAACGTGTAAATCTGTTATTGTTTTCCTGATTACTATAATGACCAGCAGTATAATATATGTACGACAGTTTAGTTAAACCCTAAACAATAATTAGCAATATTTACATAGGAATGCTCCAGTAGAACACAAGTATTTTCCCCTGCAATTTTCAGAGCCGGACAGGCATTAGCCGTGGTTCCTGTGAGTCAGAAAATCAAGTGCTGAGTTTGTACAGCACTGAACCAGGAGACCATTCTGTGTGTCTCCGTGGAATCACCTTTCAGGCAATTAAGGAACTTGGAACAGGAAGGTACGATGTTATTAAAATCAGATCATATGAATTATGTAGACTTAAACATACATTATTTCTTTCCTTACCTCTCCAGATGCACAATGTCCTATAACTTATGGGATTACTTTATATGGTTACTCGTAGACATATAATGCACCTTAGGCATTCGAGTTCCTTATGATTAATTTACATTTATGATCCCTGTTTGACTCTTAAAGGGATTTTAAATAGGATAATATTATTAGTTCATTTAGTCCAACTTTCTGTTTTGTGCTTAACTATTGATATTTTGTATGGGTGATCATTGCGTAACTTTGCTTTGTGCATTTTGCTTATTTTAGAAAGATCGGTACATCTGCATTGATTCAGTATACTCTTTGTATATAATCTGGTCATAAGAGTCATATGTTGTAGTGCTAGTAGCATTGCTAATTGCCACACGATTTGACCTATTTGTGTGGGCAGGATAAATAGGAAACATTAGTAAACTTCAAGAATATCTCCTCAACAGAAGAGAGGGAGCCTTGGACAGAGTTTTGGCTGCCCATGGTTATTGATCTCAGCACCAAGCCAAGCAAACATGATAAGCATCATTCTGGACCAGGAAGTATGAAGATTACAAGCCTAAGCTTAAAGAGTGTGTTGAAGGTGTCCAATAAACTAATACATGACTGATACACCATTATCATTCGTTAACAAGACATCTAGTTCTTATGCAACTCCGTATTTGACGACGAACAATGTGTCAATTTTTGTCATCTTAATTAATAAAAATCAAAGTGACAGGACTATAATTCATAAAGTACGTCAATTCCATTTCAAGGAGCATGTTAAACAAATTATCCCAGAAAAAAAAAAAAATCACAGGAAAATGCTGCATCCAACTGTGTTTGAAAACTGCTTCCAACACAACTTAACCACATTCAAGAACTAACCAAACAATTGTCTTACTTATCATCAAATGAATACTTTCTGGGTTGCAATTTGCAAATGCATAGGCTGCCCAAAATAACAGCTACAAATACATATGACACGACCCTTTCCAGGAAATTGGAAAGAATCTGTCAACTCCATTGATCGCATGCAAATTATAAAATAACTGCAACTTATGATGACCATCTTTTGTGCGAAATGCAACATCCTCATAGACCCCTGTAATATTGCAACAGAATAAGAAAAATGTCAGAACAAATAGAAAGTAACACAATCCTATAAAACCTGAACTTCACAAAGACTAAAGGGGTAAGCATTTAAGCAAAGGTAATGAAGTGGAATAAAATCCAGAGGTTAGCATGATATAATATTATAATATGCTTTTGATTATGAAGTTCTCACGTGGCCACCAATATTATTGTATGCCACATAATAACATTTTCAGTTCCAAACCAACTTGAAATCGCGGCAGAAACAAAATCACAAGCATGAGTGGATACAAACAACCAAAAAATGCTTTTTACATTTGATAGGAAATTAATTCGTCCAAGGGACTAGAAGTTGCATGTTTCCCCTTCAAGCCTTATGTCAATTATAAATTAACTTTATCAGTAGTATGTAAGAAGATGTGCCTATTCAAGATTTTTCATGTAGGATACCATTACTTCCAAACTTGAAACTAACTAGTGAACAAATCGACAGATGCCAAATTAATATCTTCAAAGTTAAAGATTGCACGCCAAATTGATCTCTTATGCAAAACTATATATATCACTACGTTCAGAGAGTAGGCTATATAGATAAGTCCACGTGACACGGTAAAATCCACCTTATTTTGATTATTTTAAAATGACATAAAGCCATTATTTGTAAATAATGGCCCTTAACAATCCTTTTTAGCAAACGTTATGCGTGGTGTGTGCTGGTGTCTTACATTTTGGATATTAACCATCTCAAGATACACGAGTCAAAATCTGTCTGCTTCATAGCTTAAAACAATTCAAGTCATTGAGGGAAATTCGTTAATTTACATAAACATCATGTATTTAAAATATTACTTGAAAACAATGTGATGTAGAGGTAAGGTGCAGATTAGTAATACTCTAAAGGAGAAAATTTGGTCTTTTATATAAGCGTTAAATACCTGACTTTCTTGATCAAAATGGACTTAAGTTTCTTAGCAAGATCCTCAGATCGAACCCTTCGCTCCAAGTTCTTTTGGGCTAAAACACGCTTCTCAGAGTTTTTGATATGGAATCTCTGCTCCTGCTTTATCATCCTCTCAATCCCACTTCCTGTCATCTTACGCTGCATCAATGTCAATGCCCCTTCCAAGTTCCCATTTACGACCCTCACTCGTATGCCTCTGCATTGTTGAAGCTGCTGCATTTGATGATGCCCAATATTGAAGGGTTCAGTCGTGAAACCCGAAGTTCTGAATAAGCTTGATAGACGTCTTGCCGCGAAGTTCATATCTTGGAGATAGGAATGTGCTTACTTCTTCTCTTCCTTTTACAGGCACTAGTAAAAAACAAGGAGGAAAAATATTCAATTTACAAAAACTCGTATTGTTATTGACACATCATGCATAAAAAAAGAGGTCAACTATAATTTTTACTTTTTATAAGTTTTTAGGAACTTTAGAATATCTTGTGGTTACGGGTGTCTACAAGTAGGATTGATTCAGTTTTGTAGAAGAAAATCCAAATCAATCCATTCGGATTGTTTTGGTTTCTTAAGTAAAAGATGACCAAAACAAGTGTATCAATTATGAAAAATCTGCTCTACGTCTATGGACATAAACTTCAAGCCTGTGACTGAAAAAGGCATGACATAACAACAATACATCTAGATCTTTCAAATGAAAGCACTTTCCCTCGCCATTAAGCATCAGGTATGCCGCCCATATAAATTATGTAAAGTACCCAGGCACAATTCATTGACAGATTTCAAATCACATAATGTTTGAGAATTTTCATATTGTCAAACAATCGTAATTTTCTCAACATAACAGAGCTTTGTCCAGATATCCATTACATTAGGATACAATTAGGTATTATTATTTCCCTAAAGTGCAATAAGAATATGCTGAAATATATTGACTGAATAATCATGTAATCCAGGTGTATTCTAGTTTTAAAAGCAAAGAAAAAACACGCAAAAGCAGTTTCCAAGCAAAACGGGCCATACACTATCGATCACAAAAACCACAATGTCACACCAGAGGCTCATAACTGAATCACAGAACAATACTATCACTGCAACGAATGGAATTAACTCTAAAATTAGAGAGAAAAAGAAAGGAACAGGGGAACGTAATGCAGAGGTCGAAGGATTTACCTCTGGTCCTCGTCGAAGAAAGTGTTGTCGCGAATAGGGCTTCGAAGTCGAAACTGGGATTCTGAGAAAGTCTATTGAGCTGACACGACGTTGTACATAAATGGAAGAAGTATCGGTGACCCCATTGAAAATAAAACCCTAATTTGCAGAAGAAGGAAGTAAGGGTTCCCAAAGTCGAAGACGAATGAAAATTGAAGTGAACCCAAATGCGGAATGTGAATAAAAGATAAGAAATTTTGTTCAAAAATGGTTTTACAGAGAACCAAATTTATAAAAGTTCTTTTCAAAGAATTAGTCCAACATTGTGAAATAATTATTTTAGTTTATCTGTATAGCGTTTTTTTTTACATAATTTATTATATTATAATTATAATTATGCTGCTAAATATAAAAAACTATTTACTGAGTAAGTCTTGTGCCCATGTACCAGCAAGGACCACTGACCAAACCATAAAACTAAAACATAGAAACTCATTTTAAAAAAAAACAACTTTTCTTTTCAATTTCATTATTTTTGTATCATTCCATTAAAACAAATAAAATATCACGAATGTTTTATAGGTAGAAATTTAATCAAAGGAGTTAAAGAAGATACAACAATATATAAATTATATACAGATATATGACATAAATTAAAATTTTAATTAAGTTTTAAGTTTTTGATAAATTTAAACAATTTTAATTGAGCCTCCATTAAATTTCTTAGTCTACTCAGTTCTAAAAAATTCAATTAAATCCTTTGCATTCAACTTTTATGTTAATTGAGTGTAGCTATATATATATATA
>Ga0123340_1002150_pt1 | contig 17505 bp, 11 predicted proteins | sample SirMexnodulemix_FD_89961 | JGI IMG/M metagenome (GOLD analysis project Ga0123340, IMG submission 89961) | Root nodule microbial communities of legume samples collected from Mexico - Siratro Mexico nodule mix | ecosystem: Host-associated > Plants > Roots > Nodule | place: Mexico: Nepantla... | reverse complement strand
TATAATATTAGAAAACAAAAAGAGTATATAAAATGTAATTTAACAAGGAATCCAGAACTATAATTATAATTTAATATAATATTTGCTAAATTTGAAAGGAAAAAAATACATTATCAGAATGTATCTCACAACATCGTAATTTTAAAGTACATAGGTCTTTTAGGTCAATTTTTTCGTTAAGAAATTAGTACATTTTAAAAAATTACGAGAAAAATAAGTTATGTTTTATAGTATAATTCTTCTACTTTTTATAATGTTGTCTTTTACAATACAATATTTTAATTTTGTTTGAAACATAAAAGAGGGAAATCTTAGGACACTTTCTTTTACTATGTTATCTAAACGTAATTTTTTTTATTAAAACTCGTATTTTAAAAACACCATTTATTTATATTTCAATTTTTAAATTTTAGCCATTTTATAGAATTTAGAAATTTAGAAATAAATAAAATTAACTGGATAATAAGATTGGGAAGGGCAGTGTCACTTAATCTTATGTTATTTTCTGATCTTTTCAGTTGTTAGTTGTAATTCGCTCATCGAATTTAAGGATTTGTTGGAGGGTTATTGTATCATCATCCCTCTATCGGGTGTGGGCTATCTTTGGTTTTTCATTCTTTATGAAAATCATGTTTTTAAAAAAGTTTTAGTGTATGATTTTTCAATATGAAGGTAGAAAAGTTTTACTTAATCTATAGTGAACGCTAATTTGTTTTAGCTGCTGAGGTTTGAGGTTTTTGGATCACTCTTAGTTAATCCAAATCTCAGTTATTTTTTTACTTTATCGATCTTGTATTTATAATTTTTCGTCTCCAAGGCCAAAATCCAAGCCCATTATTGTTTTACCAACCCATTATTATTTTACCCAACCCCTAATATTAATCGCCATGCATGATTCTGTTGGTGTACTATACACACCTCCTCCAGACCCAATATGCACCCTATCCAGACCCAAAATGAAGGTGGTGTAGGTTGTATTTTGACTTTCAAAATCTGAAATCCAGAAAATCATTGGAATGCATAATTCCAAGGACTTTTACTTGAAAGTTAACCCTCGAGATTATTACCCAAATATTTGGACATAGGATTTTGACTTTTAAATTAGACCAATTTGAAATAGGAAAATTTATTCCCAAATATGAAAGTCGAAAACTTATTTCAGAAACGATTTTTGTTTCAAACTTATTTCGAATTGTACAATTTAAAAGTTATTTTGAATTCAAAAGAACTTTCAAATTATAAAATCCAAAATACTTTAGAAAATCGCTTCAAGAAAAGTTCGCGACTCGCCCCTTCCCTTCCATCAACAACACATACGTTGACAAGTGACATAAGTGGATAATGACAACACAAATGTAAAAGAAAAATGTTAGTTTGACACCACTATTTACTTATACTCCTATTTGACACTATATTTTATTAATGAAATATTATAAATGAATAAAATAATAATATATATTAGTATTAAATGGTGTCAAAGATGAATAATGGTGTCAAAATATCACCATCCAATGTAAAATGAAGGTGGAGGGTGAAATGGAAATGTACAGTGAAATGAGAGTATTAAAAACATTTCACATTAAGGACAATTTCGTCCATGCAAGAGGTTGTTCTCCGGCTTTTTCTCTTGTTAATTAGATTATGCTTTGGCCTTTTTATCTTAAGCAACCCAACAACTTCACTTTTGCTTTTTGGTTCTTTTGGTCGCTAGAAATGGTCTTTCATAGGTGTTGCAAGATGTAAAGGGTTAGCGTAAACAGTATATTTTCTACCGTTGATTAAAATCTGTTAAAATTATAAGATTTATTAAATAGGAAATTAAATTTATAAAATCTATTTTAAGAACATCAAGTTTATGTTTAAAAGAATGCATTAAAATAATTTTGTAATTTAATTGAGTCTCCGTTTTAGTTTATGGAATCATATGTTTTGACGTTGGCAACATACAAAATTTGAGACTTATTTTTGTTTTTCCTTTTTGAAATATCCAAACAAAATTTGAGACTTATGTCCTTTTATCTCTATTTTTTCCAGTTTTATTTAAAAGAAAAAAACTAGTTTCATGATACCACTAGTAGAAAAATATTGTTTAACGTCAGCGTATAAAGACGGTTAAAATAGAAATTGAGGTTATAAAAAATACAGTGACATTTTTGTAAATAAATAAACATACATCACGTCAATTGGAAACAAATTGATGTTACGGTATCTACACCACATCGGTTAACAAAAAAGCCATCTTAGAAAAGACAGTAAAAATAAGAATTCAAAATTTTAAAAATTTCATATGGCGGTTGATATATCACGTCGATTTTTTCACTATAACCGACGTGATGTATAGAAACATGACGTCAGGTTAGGAGTTCAACCGTCTTGACATGAAGGCCTGATAATTTGGTAAAAAATTGGATAAATTACGGTTGAACATAATGTCGGTTATGGGTTGAGAACCGATGTCATGCTTTCTCTGAAATTAAATTTGAGGATTATAGGGGGGTATATCACGTCAGTTATGAGCTTATAACCGATGTGACATGGGCTGTTTTAACCCACCCCATGCGTTTTCACTTTACTTTTCTTTTCCCTCATCTAGATGCACATTCTTTGTTCACTATTCTGGCATCTGTTTGTTGCATTTCGAGCTCTTTAGGTTCTCCATTCATCTCCATTTCACCTTTTGTCCTTCATTTTTGTTGATAGCTTCGTTTGAACAGTGTCATTTTTGTTTCAAGCTCCGTTCAAGGTACCATTTCATTTCAATGTTTTAGTTGTTCCATTCATGCATTTCTAACTCCTTTCTCCTCCATGTTCATTTGCTTTCACTGATTGTTGTATTTTATTGTCTTTTTATTTGCGTTTTCTACTTTTGGTAGTGTTTGGCCCCATTTTTGTCTGTTAGTCTTCTTTGTGTTTGACGTCACCACTACTCTACAAGAGATATGTTTTATCATCTTTGAAATGGAAGAACAATATGATTGGAATGGTTATCTGTATGATTTGAATGTTTGTCTGGATTTGAATGTTTTTTGTGTATGTTTGATATATATGTTGCGCATATGGTACTGAGTCCGGAAATGTTCGATCCCCGACAATATTTTTATTTTATTTGAGCATTATTGTGTGATTGGAATGTTGTAAAATTGATATGCTTAAATGGTCTTTGTGTATAGTTTGATATAAGAAACGTGTTTGGGTATTGAGTCCGGGGATGTTCGATCCCCAACAATTTCTATTTAGTTTTGCTCATTGAGTAATGTGTATGAAAATCTTTCATTATACGTAGTGATGGATCGAAGTTGGATAAATGTAAGTCGAATAGTGATGTGTATGAGAAAGGTGTTAAATTTTTTTTAGAATTTGCTAAACAAAATGGAGCAACAATAAATGGAAGATATTACTATTCGTGTGTGAATTGTGTGAATGGAAAAAGACTAGATATTCAGTTGATACGAGAACATGTTCTTTGTGATGGTTTCTTGAATAATTATACAATGTGGACTTCGCATAGTGAAGTTCTAGACTTACCATATGTATCTGAGCAAGATTAGTGTGAAAATTCTACACTATATTCTGAAGATTGCATGAAAGACATGATTCTTGATATTGGAGAAGAGAGTTTCCACCAAGCCCATGTGTTTGATTCTTTGAAAGATGATTCACTAACAGAATGGTATTTCGATTGTTCAAGTTTTTCACATTTGTCAACAGCATTACGGTTATTTAATATGAAGGCAAGAAATGGGTGGAATGATATAAACTTTACTGAATTACTTGAATTTTTGCATGAAATACTTGCTCAAGGTAATACATCGTCGACCAGTCACAATAGGCCAAGAAGATATTCTGTCCAATGGGTTTGGAGTACCAAAAAATACATGCTTGTCCAAATGATTGTATACTGTATAGAAAAATTCAAAGGATTGCATAAGTGTCCCAGATGCGGGGTATCAATATACAAGTAAAGGAAGATGACAAGGATGAAGATGACATGAAAAAGGGTCCTTCTACCAAGGTATTGTGGTATCTTCTAATTATACCACGTTTAAGACATTTTTTTTCCAATGTTAACGATGCAAAGAACTTGACATGGCATGTAAATGTAAGAAAATGTGATGGGTTGTCATGACGTGTTGCCGATTCACCACTAATAAGCGTTAATTAGTAGTTGATTTGATGCAAACGTGGTGCTGATTTTACCATTAATTCGGTTTAAATTTGGATTTTTATGTTTGTTATTATTCATTTTTCTATTTAATGCATTTTATTGTGAAAAGAGCGATTTTTGTTGAGAATCATGTTAAAACTGAAGAGTGAGGAAACTGAAGCGCTGAATCAGAGGGAAAGAGCAGAGAAAGGGCATAAGTGACTTTTTGCTTAAGCAAAGGGGACGGTCTAGGCTAAAACTCACTTAAAGACTTTTCATAAAGAAGCCCTAATTGGAAGGTAGAGCGTGAGTTACGAAATAACGGCCGCAATTTGACCTAATACAAGGAGCGAAAGCTATAAAAGGTTAAAGCTAGGTCACATGAGGGGATCATCACTTATCACTCATGAGGAGATTCTTGGAGTGCCGTTCTTGGTCAAGATCCTTTCTTTTTCTTTTCTCTTGTCTTTCATGGCTACCATGCGTAGCTAACCTCTCTTATTCTTGGGATTGGATGTAATTTCTCAACTTTGAATGCACTCTTAACGTTGTGATATCATTAATTTCAATTACCTTTGTTTTACGTTTTACTCATGTTTTGCTCTATCTTAGATTTCTTATTGTGACAGGAAAGCACTTTTCGAAATTGGAACTAAACGTTTACCGCATTGCATGTATAAGTTCAGGGATGAATTATAGTGCAGTGACTGCTTAAAGCAACAACTCTTAATGTTAATTAATCTATTCTAGTAATTGGGGACAGAGCTAGGTATTTTAATTTAAGAATTTCAATGTTAGAGGAATTAGGTTGAATGATTTTTATTTGCACAGATTGGTAATTGGAAAAGATGATATTAATATATGATGAAGAGTGTATGAGAAGGAGAGTGTTACAATTCAATCCCAAGGCCTTTGTTCATATTGATTTCATAAATTTTTACAATAATTGCTTTGCGAGTACATTCATTAATCACTCAAATTCAAATCCATCTTTATTACATGTTTCTATTCATAATACATTGATACTTATTCAATCTTCAATTATAAATTCCGTTCCCTATGGAGACAATACTCTACTTATTTTCTGTATTACTTGAGGACACAATACACTTGCTGAAACGTCTAACAACCACAATGGAAGAAAATCGACTCATTATATCTTGAGTTTGGGAGTGATCCAAGAAACCTCAGACTTGGTCTTGCAACTATGGGAATGAATCCATACGGTAATTTTAGTAGCAAACATAGTTCATGACCTATTTTGCTAATTGTTTATAATTTGTCGTATTGGTTGTACATGAAGAGAAAATATATGGTGTTTTCTATGATGATATCAGGACCAAGGAAATCGGAAAATGACATAGATGTTTATTCAAGTCCTTTGATAGATGATTTGAGATTGTTATAGAATGATGGCATTGAGGTTTTTTATGCTTACGAAAAGGTCAATTTCAATTTGAGGCATTATTATTTTGCACAATTAATGACTTTTCAGCATATGGAAATCTAAGTGGTTATAGTGTTAAAGGGCATCGTGATTTCCCAATATGTGAAGAGAACACAAGTTATCATTAGCTAAAATATGGGAGGAAGACATGTTACATTAGCCATCGAAATTTTTGAAATGTAATCACCCTTATCGCAGGTTGACAAAATCTTTTAATGGTTGTTAGAAAGACAGAACCGCACCTCCACCCTTAACTAGTGACGAAGTGTATAACCGAGTGAGCCACGACGAAGTCACTTATGGGAAAACTGTCAAGCATAGTGGTGTGAAAAACATATGAAAGAAGAAATTGATATTCTTTGAACATCCATATTGGTCGAAGTTAGATGTTAGACATTGTATAGATGTAATGCATGCGAAAAATAATGTTTGTGATAGTATAATTGAGACATTGCTAAATATTAAAGGAAAGACAAAGGATAGAATTACTTCTCTTAAGGATCTATTTGAGATGGGTGTTCGATTTAAGTGACAGTCCCAACCTCATGGTAAACAAATGTACTTGCCACCAGCATGTCATACTTTGTCAAAATCAGAAAGGATTAGTTTCTATGGGTGTTTGCGAGGAGTTAATGTACCAGAAGGATAATCGTCAAATATCAAAAGCCTCGTCTAAATGAAAGATTTGAAACTTATTGGCTTAAAATCTCATGATTGTCATGTTTTGATGCAAGACCTTCTATCAATGGCTATTCGTGAAATTCTACCAAAAAGTGTTAGACAAGTCATCACTCATCTTTGCCTATTCTTCAATGCTATTTGTAGGAAAGTAATTGATCCTACTAGATTGGATGACTTAGAAAATGAAGCTATCATTATCTTGTGTCTACTAGAGATGTATTTTCCTCCTTCATTTTTTGATATCATGGTCCATTTAATTATTCATCTGGTGAGAGAAATTAGAATATGTGGTCCTGTGTTTTTACGATAGATGTCCCCAATTGAGAGATGCATGAAGATATTCAAAGGATATGTGAAGTATCCATATCGACCAGAAGCATCTATTGTTGAGAGATATATTACAGAGGAAGAAATTGAGTTTTGTACCACGTAAAGGTCAGAAGTTGATGCCATAGGCGTACCGAGGTCAAGGTATGAAGGAAGGCAAGAAGGCAAAGGCATACGAGGTGTGAGGATAGTTCGAAAAGATCAACAACAGGTACTCCGAGTACACTTATATATTTTGAACAATACTGATGATGCTCTTCCTTACATAGATGAACACAAAATGTTGTTAAAGATAATAAACTGACATGCAAATGAGAAGTGGTTATTAAATGAACATAACAAAATGTTTTTGAAATGGTTTAAACAAAAAGTTCTTCAAAATGATTGTGATGTAGATGATTTGAAATGGTTAGCACGAGGACTTAACTTTGACATCATAACATGGTCTGGGTATGATATTAACTTCTCTTTTTACATAAACACTGAAGATCAAAAAATTGAAATGCAAAATAGTGGTGTCACCCTTGAGATAGAGTCAATTCACTTTGCTAGTTCAAAAGATAACAATCCTGTGATGGCAACAATAAGTTACTTTGGAGTAATTGAAGAATCTAGGAAGTTGACTATGTCAAATTTAGAGTTCCAGTATTTAAGTGTAAATGGTTGATAGGAGTGCATGTTGATGATTTGGGTTTTACCTTGGTTGATCTTGCAAGGATAGGTTCTAAGGAAGATCCTTTCATCATGGCTTACCAGGCAAAACAAGTTTTTTATGTCAGAGATTCTTCTAATGAAAGGTCGTCAGTTGTTATACAAGGGAGAACTAAATACGATGTTGATAACCATGACGACTCAATAGTCCAACATGTTGACAACTCATTTTCAAGACACTTACCTCCTATCAACGAGGAAAATGATGTTGATGAAGTACATGCTACACAGGGTGATCACAATGAAGGAATATGGAAAAACATTGTAACACTATCAGAATAAAAAAAAAGTAATGTTTAATTATTAGTTGTTTTTATATTGGATTTGAGCATTGATTGTACTTAATTAATTTTGTAAGTTTTAATCTTATGTTTGTGTTCTTTTTAGGTCATGGCTGATTCACAAAGGAAGAGTAGAGAACATACACGGTTGAGAGGTATTCCTGCTAGTCGACTTGGTGGTTCCAAGGTCCTAGTAGACATAGACTGGTACGGCTTCAGGCCCTAATTGTGCCTAGATTTCTAGGTATTTAGGTGTTTTGGCACGTACGAAGGTGTCTATTTTGCTTCTGACTTGGGATCATCTTACTAATGCTTAAAAACATATGATTTGACAGGATCTTACTGTAAGTCATTCATTTTAAGCTTATTGTAAGTCATTAATGATGATAATTATGTGTCATGTTTAATGATTTCTTTATTTTATTTTTCAGAAAAACTTTGAGTTTGAAACATCTCCATTAATTAGAAAGAAAATTATGTCATCAATTGCTATTAAATGGAGAAATTTCAAGACAAACTTGACTAGTTGTTACATCTTTGGTCAACATAAGGGAAATTCCCCTTGTGAGAAGTATTCCATTGATGAAGAGACTTTGACACAATTTGTCCAATCTAGAGAGCATCCCTCTTGTCAGGTTTGTTTTATCCATCATAATTTCATTAAATAATATGATTTGGCAACAAAGTTTTTTATTTATTGTGTAGTAGAAGAAGAACAGCCTAAGACATTCAGCACAAGAATGTCACCCCCCACCGGTTGTCTCGGGGAGCGGGGTATGATTTATTAGAAAAGAATATAATGGAGTACAAATTAAAAAGATTAAAAGAAACATCATCTTCAGATGATGTCATTTATCCTCCATCCCCTCATAGTTGACATGAGAAATGGAAGTTGGCTAGGACTAAACCTGAAGGGCACATGACATCACCACAGGTACTTGAGATTGCCCAGCGCATTGTAAGTTAATAAAAATGTACTCATCATATCTAATGTCTTATTATTATACAATGTTGACATATTGTATTATTTTTTACAGGATTCTATGGTGGATTAGAGCTTCTAGGGCAGTTTTGTCATTCAAGGAAGACAAGATATATTGACTACTGCTCTGGGCATCGAGGAACACCCCGATCGTGCACAGACTGCTGGATATGGTGTGGGGTTGAGACAATATTTTGGTTCTGCTCTACATTCTAGCTCATCTCACAATTAAGATATAATGGATAAGATATCTCGACTTAAAGATGAATTAACGTCTCAAATAGAAGAAAAATTTACGTCTCAAGTAGAAAAAAAAGTACGCGATAAATTAAAAGATGAGTTTAGACATGAATTAAGAAGAGAATTTGAGGAGAAGTGGGAATCTATGGGCATATCACAACAACACACTCCTCTACAGGAAGGTGTAGTACTACCTACACGTGGGAGAGTTAGCACAAAGGGGAGTTGTGCTGCTGAAGACGAGGAGGAAGACACCAACACTGATACCTCATATCGGTGTAAATTATATGTAGGATATCCTCCTTGATTGGTGGCGATTGGGAGTGTTTGTCGGATCTTCAACGCTCCATACAGTTCCATTTGGAGATTATTTTTATCGGGTAGTTGACAAAGAAGTTAGACAGACAGATGTCGAGGTGTCAGTGCCCACATTAGAGGTTAGACTTGTGGGAGAGACACCTGGTACATTTATTGTGTGGCCTACCATCTCCTACAGGCCATTTCTAAAAGGCCTCAAGTACTGTGATTTGTTTTAATCTTATTTAAATTCACAATTAACACTAGTAGAAAAAACACATTTAACCGCGATTCTACAAGGCTTACAATCGCGGCTCTGAAACTGCGATAGATCTAACCGCGGTAAAAAGTACCACTACATCATTTTTGGCTTTAGACAACAACCTAAAAGTGTTGCCTTGAGCCAAAAAAACTGCTGCCTAAACCTTAGGCAACACTTTGGCAACGATTTTACAGTTGTGGGGTATGCGTCCGTTGCCGTAGACTATAGGGAACAGTTTTTTCTCTAAGGCAACACTTTTCAAACAAATTGTTGACAACACTTTTACTGAATCAGCGTTTTTTGAAATGTTGCCTATTTTTAGACAATGTTTTACCAAATGTGGTTTATTGTTTAGGCCACACTTATTTACTTGTTGTATGTTATTTAGACCAGCTTAGCTATTGTTTATCGTTTAGGCGACGCTTATCTATATATTGTCTATTATTTAGACCACGTTCATTTACCTGTGTTTATTGTTTAAACCATATCTAACATATGAAAAATAATCATAATTAACAATATTCAACTTGCAATATAAGATATTTATTAATTTAATTAAGATTTGAATCTTATCGGGGATACATAAAACATAACAAAGTCATAAGACAATTTTCTTAAATAGTTTTGCACAAAAAAAAGCCATCGTTGTCTTTATTTTATTGACTTAAAGTTAATGTAGAAACCTATTTTAAAACAATTAATAAACTCCACTATAACATACTTAGAAGAGTACTGAACTATGGAAGAACCGAAGAAGTATGAGGCATTCTCAATATAATTGAATAGAGAAAATTGCATGAAGACTGTATAATTGAATCCTCGAGCAAGTACTGATATTTATTCCACTCACAAATTATTTTATGAAAAGCATCCTATTGCAATGGCCATCAAATATGTTTTCCAGTTTTGGACATTGTGGATCATCTTCATCAGGTACCAAGGGTTTCAATTCTCTCCCTAGCTTAGCATGACAAGATTGAGATATCAATGAATCAACCATGATTTCCTGATGCATATCATGGTGAGATTCATTAGGTAAACCATCCCTACCAATAGCAACATCCTGCCACGATTGAAACACGAATAATATTATTAGGAAAAATGTGAAAAATGTGTTAAAAGCTACTTCTCCTAATCTAAGTTCACCAAAATCATTGTTGAGTATACAAAATGGTAAGCATCAATTCAAATACAGTTAGAACTAGAAAACTATGACAGGCTAATTCAGATACCAAACCTTTAAATCAGTCTGCAATGCAGAAGAAACTTTCCATGCCTTTTGCACTTCATTGAAGAGTAAAACACACTAATCATTTGCATCTTTAAGCGCCTTGCCTAATAAAAAATATGGCAAATACAATACATGGTATAAGTAGAAAATTTATAACCATTAACTCCCTAGTTTGCACTTAACATCATTCAATCCCATACAATCTTATCAGATGTAATATGTAGTAATGACTATAAAAATCGTCTAACAAAAATTATCATTGATGAGTAAAAAGATCGAAAGGAGAAATGAGAAGGAACTTACAACATCTCTCCACTTTTTAATTGTGTCTCGGTTTCCCAGGCTTAATATAGAATTTCGAGCTCTAGCAGAGAAATTGAGAGACGACAATGTCTTAGATAAATTTGAAACATTCGGACACACATTCACAATCAGCAGAGTTTTTAAACTCCCACCTACACATATTAAATAGCACTAACTGTAAAAAATTAGATCTCGTGCATGAAATTTATCAAAAAGAACTGGTCCAAATCAGGATGAATCATTAAAAATGTATAAAATTACATGAGGAATCAATTTACAAAACAAAAAGAGTGAAAAAGCAAGAATGCTTATACTTAGAAATGAAGGTAAATCCTTTCCTGTACAGAAAATGCAGGTAATTTTAAATGTTGCTTCATTTACCAGTGTCTTTGTCTATCCATCATAGGATAAGGTATCCTTTGATGGAATAAAAGATAATGTAGCAAAGCCACCCTGACCCTCAACAAAAGAAAAATAGGCAATGAATACAGGACAATAATATTTTCTTGAAAACTTCATGGAGAAGCCACTTTTATACCTAATGGCAAGGACCTAAATTTTTTATAATATGTTGAAAGAAGCTCCATGGTCATTATCACCTTAAAATTAGCTTTTGAATCTACGCTCTCTTTCTAAAATTGAAGGAGGACATTTTTTATTGGCTGATGTACTATTTCCTTCTATATTTAATAAAATGTTTTATTTGTGAGGAAGAGAAATAAGATTTGTTTCTCTTTCAAAAATGGGCAATTAAAGAAAGGGTATGTCTAAAATTTCTGTAAAAGAACCAAATTAATCCAAAGACTAAGACAAGGGTCCTTTTAAGCACTGATACATAGACTAATTTGAATAAGCATTTAATAATAAAAATAAAAGAAAACAGTTATAACAACAAAAGAATGCACATGCAGCAATATACTTCTGAATAAGCAACAAGACTATCAGAATATCAAATGAAGACAACATCAGACAACAGCTTCATGATTACCTAGACAGTAGCATAATGATGTGACTATTGTGACAAGATAGGTTACGGCAGCTCATATCACTTTGATTCCATGTTAAAGTTAGAAGGAGAGACTGAGAGACAGAACAGAACCTCTTTGGAGAGAATTAGAGGAGTGAAAAGCTTTTTATTCTTTTAGAACGTAGTTCTAAGGTTGACCATGTCATCGAGATATAAAGATTCTAGATACATTTAATGGAGACTATTCTCTAGAATAACAATAATTGATGCCTTCTAAACAATAATACACAAACAAAAAATTTAGTGACGCGATTATGGCCACAGACTTCTAATAATGAAAACACCACAACGAAGTTGCAAAAGTCCAATGGCATTTTAATAAGCAGAAACAATGTTGTTAATAGTACATCAATGTTACATCAGATGTAACAACTCTAAAACCATATAGATACCAGGATAACAAGATCAACCCTCAAAGATAATAAGAGTGAAGAAAAAAATTAATACCAAGTGAATCTGCAAGCAGTTTTGTTAGCACTGAATTTTCATATGGTATTATATCCTTCTTTGATGTTAAAGAAGACATGACATCTCCCAACTTGCATATTCATTTTAAAAACGCAACAAATCATAAATTTAAATTTTTCACCGCACCACATTCTTTCAACTAAACTTGCACAAAAATAAAATCTATATATAAAACAAGAAAATAGCCAGCACATATTAGGAGTTACGAAGAATCAAACTACATTTCATTTTTGTAGATACAAAGAAGTGTTATCTAAGCATGCTTCAATACAGTACACAAATCAGGACCAGGTTCAAGTACTATTGTTGTTCCTCTATCTTTCTTGCCAAGCAAGTTTAATAATAAATCGTGAATATGTTGTATTGGAGCTTTAAAATCCATTTCATCATTGATAGGGGACTTAAGGAAATAAGTAAATGTAACATAAAAATATAGCCCTTAAATGTAAGTATAGTAATACCATACATGAAATGCAAACCCATACCTACTATTAGGAGATTAATATCGAAACATTTTCCCTAAGTAGAAGCAAAACTAAAACTGGTTCCGCACCATATCGCACAAAACTCGTCCACACCCGCACCCCGCCGCACCTGCACCACTCACAATACTGAAAATAGATTGGAAATAGTTTGTTAGCGTTTTGTTGTTGTAGAACACAGAGAAAAGAAACTCTTAATATAGAAAAGGGTGAAGATCGAAAATGAAGTGGGATAAATTGATTTCTAGGGATTGGACTTGAGTATGGGAGGTGAAGGGGAAAAACTTGGAATAATCAAAGAACCATACCCTTAGTCCAAAGGGAGACGACGCATGTGAACCCATATGGAACACTCGTATTTTCGTACGAGGCAAATACAAAAGCTAGAAGAGAAGAGTGTTTTTGAGTGGGTGTTTAGAGCGGGAAAGATGGTTTGTATTCTTTTTTTGGGAAAATTTCTTGTACGAGGCAAGAAGAGAATGAGTTTAGTGGGTGTTGAGGGTTTGTGAAATTTTTTGAGAAAGTAAGTTTGGGAATCTTTTAAGTGATAAAAAAACTTTCCAACCTCAACTTTAAAATTATATAAAGGTATCTTGTTTAAAATAACCACATTTTGAAAATCGTGGTTTACTATATCCATGATTTTGTACATGTTGTCTAAACTGAATAGGCAATGTTTTTCATCTCGTTTCCATCTTTGGATTAAAGCTTATTTTTAAGGCTACGAGAAAAAACTGTTGCTTATTCCTATTTTAGACAACGCTATTTTGGCTGTTGCAATATAAGTGTTGCCTCAAGCCAAAAATGGTGTCGTGTACTGAAGTTATCACCACTGTTGTATAACCGCGATGGAAAATATAACATACTATCGTGGTTGTAGTAAAAATCGCGGTGGTATGAGGCATACCACCGCGGTTGTTTGTTAACAACCGCGGTGGTAAATTCAATTTTTTTTTTAAAAAATAGCCTGATGGTGCTATAGTGTTGGTGCTGGTGTTGCAACTAGTGGTGCTACTGCTGGTGTGTTGGGGCTGGTGGTGTGTTGTTGCTAGTGCTTCCTCCGTATAAATAAAACGCATTCGTCCATTAACCCTATTTCCTCCTCCACCATCGACCTGCACCTTCTCGCGCTCCGCCTCCGCGACACCTTCCCACGCGTTGCCTCACTCACCGTCTATGCGCGAGGATCCACTCTCTTGTTTCTTCATCACTTTTTGTTGTTTCTCGTCGTGATTTCTTCCTTTTACCTTTGATAGTTTTGGAAACAATCAGAACCCAATCATAATCTAATTATAAAACCCATAAGCAGATTCCAAATAAAATCCAAACAAAAGTGGAAAAGATGAAGAAGCAAGAAAAAGAGGGTGGCGAGGTCGCCGGCGAAAGGGGAAAACCTCCTTGATTGCGTTCCTCAGCATCACCACCTCCCTCACCTCTACCTCAGTAAGTGCCACCATAACATCTCCTCCAAGACCCAAGCTCTATCCAAACACCATCATCGTCCAAGGTGCCACCTCTGATTGTATTTTACACCTTATTGGATTGCTCTTTTAACCCTAAATTAATTTTGAGTGAATAAAATTCTAAAGCTATTTGATTTTGAATATTGGGAAAGGTCACATATCATCGCAGTTCTGCCTCCAATCGCGATGGTATGTCCCTGTAGAAAAATTCAAAATTCCAATTTTGTGCCTACCACTACGGTTTTGGGAACAACCTCGATGATATCTCCCTTTTTTTAATTTTGTGTGCCTTACCACCGCGGTTCTAGCAGCAACCACAGTGGTATTGTTGCACTTAATTTAAAAAATGCCACCATGCTTCTTTTCAATGTGGTTCCCTGTTAACTGCGGTGATATCCTGCTGTGAAATGTCATATTTCTACTAGTGTAATGTTATTTGAATTGAAACATTTTGCTTATATCTTACAGGACCGTGGGAGTAAAGAGAAATCATCAGCTGATGATTTTAAGTCCTAGGTGTTCACCACTTGAGTCAGAAGTAAATCCACTTCAGGAGTTGACTCGTAGAATGTACGAGTTATTTAATAATCTTGTTCAAATTCCTTGGGATGCATCCATCTTTGGGGTGGACAGTGTCCCATTGTATATATCTATGCAAGATATCTTGGAACTCATTCACGGTACCCAGATGTTAAACATTAATATAATTAAGTTATGGATGATGTAACTATACCTTTCTACATGTTATAAAATTTGACTTATTTCATCAACTACTATTACTAAAATTGATTTTAACAATGCAGGTACATAAATAATTTAGTTTATAGCACAAGGAATCCTGATATTTATGGATTCCTTGAGCCACAAAGTTTACAGAGGTCTGAAAATAAAAAGATTGACACTCAAACATATATTCAAAGATGGATTTCAAAATCTAGAAAGAGAATTTACTTTGCCCCTATTATCCATGTGTAAGTTTCAAATCCTTATATTTTCATCTTAAGTAATGTTGAGAATATTAGATTAATAGATTTGTTATTTTAGGTCCCATTGGCAGCTCATGCTTGTGTGTCTCGCGGACAACCCAGTTGTTTGGTTCTATTTGTTGCTTCGGAAGGCAACGAACTATATGAAACAAATAATACAAAGGAATTATTTAATTAACTTTAAGTAATATATATTACTCTTTTTTTGTATAATATGCAATTTACTAAACAACTTGGATTTTAGTGAAATGAATGTGTTTAATGTTCTTGGAGGAAGATATACATCCATATCTCAAAACCACCATTGAATATATCTTAAGGTATTTAATTCTAAATTTAATTCTAAAGTAAGTTTATTAAAATTACCATTCAATTATTTGATGATTCACCTTTAATGAAAGTGCAATAAGCAACAAGGAGGCTGGAAATGTGGATATTACATCATGCATTGGATGAGAACCATAGCACAAGCTGGTATCATTGATTCTTGGGAGTAGGCAATGTCTTAAGTTTGTACGTAAGTCAAATGTTTTTCAATTTTCATTGATTCATAACACATGTTGTAAATTTATTTCAGGCTAAATACCCAGAGCCATTAGATAAGCAAACAAAAGAAGATCTTCAAAAGGAATGGGCAATATATTTTCTCGAACATAGAAGTAGTTTGTAGATTAGTTTAGGTTAGAAGTGTATATTACATTGTATTTATGTATATCAGTGTAAATATTTAATTATATGTATTGTATTGCAATTGTAATATGAGAGTTGAATTCTGAAATGTACTGGTTGGATTCTGAATTCATTATGCAGGGGGCTAATAAATAATACATTATGTATATTTAAAAAAAACACATACACCATGTTGGTTATGACCAAAACCGACATGGTAAAGGATGCACCACGTTGGTTTTGACCATAATTGACGTGGTGTTCCATGTAAAAACAATTAGTAGAGGCATCACCACATCGGTTACTTGGAACCAATTGACGTGGTCAGCCATTACACCACGTCGGTTTTGTCACTAATCGACGTGGTGTTCCATGTTACAATTATAATGTCAAACAAACACCACGTCGATTTTGACCAAATAACCGGTGGTGTTGCATCTTCAACACCCCATGAACTACTTTTCAAATGGGTCTTTGATGTCAGTGTCTGATTTAAACCTATGTAGTAGTTAATTATATATCGTCAGTTGATTAACCGATGTGACGTTTGAAAACTTTCAGTGTCACCTTGGTCAACATCGATGCGGAAGCCGAGGTTAAGGAACTCTCAGAACCGACTTTGAAGACTGTTTTTCAACTAGTATCTATAAGATTGGATAAGAAGCACTTTGAAGTATTTGCAATGAAATTGCATGATGCTTCGAATTCCATAAAAAATTATAACAAGGTTTGTGCAGTGATTAAGAATATGGTTTCGTTAATTTGTTTAAGAAAACTAAATTTAATTGTCCAATTTCAACCCCTAATAAAAAGAAGAAATCAACTGTACTTCACTAAGTGCTGAGTTATTTCAACATCAAACTTTCTTTATTCAATTTATAAAAGCTTCACATAAAAACCATAGGAAGTGTCTAAAGTTCACACTGGGATAAACGGAGATTACTATCCTCCTTTTATTCTCTTTACGAACATATAGATGACGCATGGTTTCTCTTTGTCAATTCGTTCTCCCCTTCAAACGATGCTGCAAAACAAATATCAATCCACAATTATTACCTTTTTGTACTGGCCAACAAGAACCTCAAAATCTATGTAGGTTCTAGATTCTTTTAAAATTTAAAGTGTAATATTGCTCAATTGTCAAATGACCAAGCAAGTAAGAAAGGCTTAGAGAGCGATAACTAGAGTCAACTAAGATAGCTTTAAGCCCCCAAAATAGAAAGAGAGACACATAATGCGCAAATAGCTTGAATTTAAATAACAAGTTGAATCTTCTTACAGTTAGGTGTCATGAAAGGAAGGAATAATACTCGGTATTTATCAGAAACCGCCTTTGGTGCGTTTAATGTTGTCCCAAAATTTATGTATTCGTAGCATAACAAAATAAAAACCCTTTGATCAAATAGAAAAATATGAACCATTTGATGAAAGAAAAGTATCAACATTCACCCAATTCAAGTAGTATGAAAAGAAAAAGGAAAGGATCCTTATTTCTCTTTCACTC
>Ga0123340_1002149_pt1 | contig 17511 bp, 13 predicted proteins | sample SirMexnodulemix_FD_89961 | JGI IMG/M metagenome (GOLD analysis project Ga0123340, IMG submission 89961) | Root nodule microbial communities of legume samples collected from Mexico - Siratro Mexico nodule mix | ecosystem: Host-associated > Plants > Roots > Nodule | place: Mexico: Nepantla... | reverse complement strand
TTTTTTTAGTTTAAAAATAATATTAATATTTTTAATTTATTATATTATTATTTTATAATTTAATTAAATATATTATTATTTTATTAAGTACTGTAAAATTTCTTTACTTTTGCTCGTAGCAAAGGAAAATTTTTGCTCATCTCTTTTTCGAGTTTTATAATAAATTATTATTTTATTTGTTAAAATATGTATTTTTCGTGCTTTTTATTTTTATTTTTTACAGTCGATCCACCCATACAAACAGGCTCTTAGCCTAGTATATAGCCTATTTTTATTTTAACCTTATGTAAATTTTTCTTTTACAAAAATACAACTTAAGGTCCTTGGATGTTCAAGTTTTGATGAGCATTTTCTTCATTCTTTACTCTCTAGATTTTCTTTTCTATTTGTTCATGGATAACCATAATTTTATAGTAATATTTATTTTTGGTGCGGTTGAAGAATATTTTTTAAGTTTGGAAAAGCTTTCTCGTGAACTTCATTTTTTTCTTCTATTCTAAACGGGAAGAGTAAGAGATTCTTACGATTTTCTCTTATCATTTGACTACATAAAATGTATTTAAAGTTTCATGAATATTGTTTGAAATGATTTTATGCCATGTCTTGTTCTTGGTGTTTTTGTGTTCAAAATTTCTCTTTATGTTCATATGACTATTTGATTTATGCTGCTAATTTCATGAAAAATTCATATTACTATTTTAGAAGAGTGCTCGTCATTTTAAGACATATAAAAAAGAACCTGGTAATTTGGTGTTTAATATACCGTATACTTGGTGGTATGTATTAATATAATATAATATATGTAAATAATGAGAGAAGTGTTTGAATTAACCTGCCAAAAAATAAATGGAGGGATAGGAAAGGGGTGAAATAAGGAGAACAAGTGATTTTAATTCATACTTTGTGATATATTTGTTCCGGTATATAAAATTGGTGTCTTGTTCGATTTATGACTTTTGTGTTACCAGAAAATTTGGTATTGAGTTTTGGATATTTGTGCCGAAATAAATATGTGGATATGTGTTTGAAAGGTATTTGTTATGTTATATATTAATATATTAATTTGGGGTTGATTGGTGGTTAGTTTTATTAATAAAATATTTAAATTACTAAAAATTAAACTTTAATAACCTAAAATTTTTAATGAGTATGTTTGGTTGAAATAAAAGAAAGTGAAAAATGAAAATGTGTATATATTTAGTTTAAAAGAAAAAGTGATAATCATTATATGGTAATGGATGTTGTATTTATGATATCACTTGTCATGGTTGTTGGGAGAATCCCAGTGACATAACACTGAGATCTCACAAGAAGGAGAAATGAGTCAAAGATATATAAAGGGTGGACATCACTTTTAACCCAAAGACAATACATAAATGGGCCAAACATACATAAAGGGTGGACACCACTTTTAACCAAAAGTCTTAAGACAGTAGGTTTATGGATCTTCTTTTTTAACTGTAGATCTTCTTTTTTAACTCAAAACCTTAAGGCAGTAGGTTTATGGATCTTTGCAAACCTTCGGCTCTGATACTACTTGTTGTGGTTATTGGGAGTATCCGAGGGCATAACCGGAGAGATGAAACTTTATCATTTTTATTGAGAGTGAGACTTAGACTCACACTTAAATTTCTACCAATAGAAAATGTTAAGATAAAAAAATCTTCTAAGAAATTTATTAAATAATGAAGAATTTTATGATATTTTTTAATTTAAAAGAATCTTAAATAAACTTAAAAGAAGTCTTAAATTATAGTATTACTTTTTTTTTTAATTTTATATTTTTTTAATAAATCGACAAAAGTCGATTAAGTTGATGATGCAATCTATTATAACTGGTGCCTCTCTAATGATCCATAATTTTCATGTCCTAAACAAAATATGATCACATTCCTAGCATACTTATGCCCCCATGAGAACACAGTGAAAAATTGTTTACTTAATAAAAGTGAGTTAAACTTTATTTTTAGAATTATAACCTTTCTAAATTACTGGAATTTAGAAATAATAATAATAATAATAATATATTTTTTCTCTTCCAACGTATATTACTGGAATTTTAAATTTTTAAATTATTAATTTTTATTTGTGTACAATTAAATCATTTTAAAAGTATTAAATTGAAAATATATGCGTTATTCTATGTGTCATCCACTCATTCTAATGAAGATCTAAACGAAAAAAATATATGATCAACTGAGAAGTTCTTTATATTGTTGTAATATTTTTATGACACTAAAAAATATGTTATTTTCAAAATTACAAATGACAATTCCCAACCACTCTAGTGATTCTTACGGTTTGGTATGAAACATTGATTAGTTTAATTTATTAAGACATTTAACTAAGCACCTTTGATAAGGTGTTTTCACTTCATTGCATTTTTTTTCCATTCATATTTGAATATCTAGCTCTTACCTCAATCTTTGAGTACCTGTATGAGGGCCTTAGCATCTATTTTGGTTTAACATATAAAAGTTTAGAATGCTGATTCAAGTTGATAGATGCCTAATGCAGTGTTTGGTATGAACAGTGAGACCCCTAAGAAGTACTTGTAATTGACACATTAAAGTTGGATTCATCTATATTGGATCATCCCTCAAAAATAGTACCTGTAAAACTGGCAATGAAATTGTTGATGAACAGTATAAAAATGGTCAAAGAAAAAATTACAGGGTCGTCATATATCTACAGAACGCAGGAGGGGTGATAGACTTGAGACTTGTTGCAGCATGAAGTAGGAGTTGAGATCTGTGCAAGTGAACAGAAATTAATAGACTTCAACATTCCATTGCTCTGCTTTCTTCAATTGCTTCTTGTACTCAACCCAATCAATGCCTGTAGTACATAATCAAACACAAAATATGATCAATGAGGTTTCTCTCCAAATGATGTACCAAGACAAAATGGTTTCACCCCAAAGGAAAATGTCTTACCATCTCTGGCAGCCAATGATACCATAATGTCATCAATTCCCTTTTCCATTCCTTTAAGTCCACACATATACACAAAAGTATTATCCTTCTGCAGTAGTTGCCAAAGCTCTTCTGCATATTGAGCCATTCGAGTTTGGATGTACATCTTCTCTCCTTGCTCATTTGTTTGTTCTCTGCTCACAGCAAAGTCAAGCCTAAAGTTCTCAGGATATTTCTCCTGCATCTTTTCAAATTCCTGCCCCATACAAAACAAGTTGTATCAGTAAATTAAAATCTATATAAAAGAAACCATGAATGACAAAAGTCTCATTCTTCTCACCTCCTTATAAAGCAGTGAGCTGCTTGTAGGGACACCCAAGAAGAGCCATGCCAAACCATTGAACTACATATACATCAAACATGGTTAATAATCAAACGTGTTCACTTGTAAACTCATAATAATAATGTTCAAAGTTTTGTAGCTTCATATGCAGCAGGCAAGTCATTTTGCCTATGCTGATTATAAAGCAATGACTAAAGCTTATCTCACATGACATGAATCTCTAAAAGCTATTAGAGTTACGCACTCTACCACCTATTGTCCTGGTTTTGGTTTCTGATACATGTGAATAAGGATACTAGATTTTGCAAACACTTGCCTTGTAATCTTCGTGCTTCTCGAAGAACATTTTCCATAAAAATGAGCGAAATGGGGCAATCCCAGTTCCAGTTGCCAACTGCGAAGAAAATTTCATTGATCAATGGAGAATATAAGAACAATCGTGACGTATATGTACCATATTCGTTTTCTATTATAACAAAATGAATGATAGTGTACCATGATAACTGTGGCATTAGGATCTTTTGGCATAAGCATTTCTTTCCCAACAGGTCCGGTTATTGTTACTTCAGATCCTGGCTTCAGGTCACCTGAATAAAGAGGAACATAAATAATTGGTAGAAGAACGGCAGATGCCATAAGTATAACAAAGTAGAGTAGCCAAAGATGATATTCTAGCCTACATTGTGTAAAATATAGAAAAACCACTCATCCTTACACAAGAAATTGGAGCAGACTCCCTTGACAATTTCTCCACTTTCATTTGTGTACACTAGTCGTTTCACGCATAGAGAAACCTGTAAGAAAGCAATCATATCAATTTGTAATGGAGTCTTCGGTAAGGAAATGAAAAAAAATGTATAATAGATTTATAGTCAAGCTAAATGTAGAGTTTACAGTAAATGAAAGCCAGTTTAGTACACAATTTTGGACTGATATCATTCATCTTTCTCTCCCTTCCTGTTACATGATATACTTATCATCCCTACATTTCTCTTCTCTCTCTTTCTCACTGGGTGCCAATTACCATTTGATAATTCTCCTTCTGGATAATTTTCTCTCACTGAGTATTTATGGTTAATTTTTTTGGACTCAAGTTTCAAATTAGTTCAGGTGTACAATAGACAAGCAACTGAAACAAGTTCAGAACAGGACTCAAGGATGAAAAGAAAGCAACAAAATTGATAAAATAAAAGCGTTATAAAGTCTAAAAAATTAAACCCAGAAACAATATTAAGATATGACATGATACTCACAGTCTTGGAATCACCAAAGTCACCAATGGCACTGCTGGCAATAGAATACAATCTCAGTTTATGAGGTTTCCCATTCTTGTCAATACCATCCGGAATTACTCCAATTGATTGTCCTTCTCTGTAAGGAACCTCTCCTGAAATCAAACACTATAACATTAGCTCAAGAATACAATTTTTATCAGTAATCTACTCTGTGGTCTATAAAGAGAAAAAAGAGGGAAAAGTAATGAGGTTCGCACCCTCGGTGCTGAAGACCATGTGCCAAGTTTCTCCTGGAGCATCATCCCCAGTGATCTTTGTGTTGAGAAGGCATCTACCAATGTATGGAGTCTTGGGTTTGAACTTGTTCACAATCACACCTTCATCCTGTTTCTTAGACTCTTTTTCAACCTTGGCTGGTGCCTCAGTGGTGACTTGAGCTCTGATGGAAACTACCCTTCCACTGCTAGAAACCTCTCTGGATTGAAATGGAACCTGAGAGAGAAACCTTACTTAATAACAACTCAGATCATCTAACATGCAATTAGATACATTTTCTTAGCTCCTTTTATTGTAATTCTCCAATCACAATTCACTTAAGGATAACAAATTACATTAAAAGTAATCATAGATTATGAAAATGAAATTGTGATACCTTCTTGAAAATGAGTCTCTCTGGGACAATGGAGGTCCTACTTGGGAGAGAGGTAGACTTGGTGGATGGAAAAGAGACTGCAGCACTAACAGCAGCAGCCATTTGTGAAAGCTGCTAAGGGGAGAAATGTTGAATAAAGTGATGAATATTGTGAATTTTGTTGTTTTGATTGCAGAGAAAAGAGAGGAGTATAAGATTTGAGTGGACGAGATTCGGAAGCAAATGCAGTGGCCGATATTATATTAGGATAAGTGTACGTGTGTGATCGTATCACCAACTTTCAACCATCACCTTACATATATGTAGTTCCTTCGCCTCCAACCAAATTAAAAAAAAAATGGGACAAAATGGAAACCTGAAATAAATTTATTGTTTAAATTATTTAAAATAATTCGAAGTATATAAAGTTATAGAATTTAATTCATGCTACCATTTCTTTTCTTCATTTAGAATATGAGGGGAAATAGTTTTTTTACTGCTTCACTTCTCAGAATAATCCCCATTGTCTTTTCTATTCATTTTACCATACTCAAAATAAGTTTCTAAATTTTGGAACTATTTTCACGATATTTTCATCAAATAGAAGGGCATGATCCAAATATCATTAGAATCTTGAGTTTGGTTTTCATCACAAAAAATATATCGAAAATCTCTTTATTAACCAAAAGGTGATATTTCTCCCCTGCAAAAAACCAAACTGACTGGACAGTGTCTTTTATGCTTTGTTTGCATCTAAGGCTGAGAATTGAAAAGAATTGTCCACCAACAAAAACAGTAAAAGATGGAAAGCGATTGAAAATGTAACTTCAATTCTTATTTCAAAAAATAGGTGAATTAATAAAACAAAATATCAAAGAATGGTCTCAAACCATTAGTTTACACGTAATATAAAAAAAATTCAAGTTGTCTAAATTAAAATTACACTAGCCTATTTATAGAAAAAGTGTATTTTTTTTTTAATTTCAATATACACTTTTTCAAGACATATAGTGTAAATGACTACTTCATATGTGACAGTCACGGGGTTAACTACAGTGTGTAAGTTATTTTTTCATTCATGAAAATTTCACAGATCTTAAAATCTATAATTCTCATATAAACAGAGAACAAAACATACCATATATATGTTTCTAAATGATTTAATGATTCTTTTTGTTATTCTGATTTTCCTTTTCGCTTCTCTTTTTTTTTTTTCTGTTTCTCTTGATGGTGAGAAAAGTTAAGGTACATAGAGATAAAAATTGGTAAGGTACATTAAGTTGTATATTTGTTTTTTTATATATTTTAAACGAAGAGGAGAGGGAATTTATATTATAATTTTAAAATAAAATTCTTTTTGACTATCAGTCTTTTAAAGAATAACAATCATCACATTAACTATTAGAGTCAATCTTATCAGTTACATTGATCATAATTTATAATATTTAATTTAAATATTCTTACACATTGTACTTTGGATTTCCTTCCATAGAAGAGTACCTCCAAAAACATGTCCACTATCAATGGTGTGTTATAGGATGTTGATCATTCTCTTGAATATATTATGCATTCATTGAAATGACATTCCTTACTGAATTTATTAAAATAAATAACCATGGTAAATACATAATAGATATAGAGATAGGAAAATTTCTCACCAGACAAGTATGCTCCTGTTGTGATATGTCTCGCCATCATCCAAACTATGTGTTGACAACATGGTAATACAGATAATCGATCTTTATTCATATGTAAATTCATGTAGACTATTTGGGGAAAATACTATTATTGGAGAATCACAAATTCGAACAACCGTACTCTAATACCATATGTAAGTTCTTTTTTTATTCATGAAAATTCCACGGGATCTTAGAATCTATGATTCTCACACAAACAGAGAAGAAAATATACCAGGATGCATGTTCCTTAATGACTTTTTGATGATTTCTTTTGCTCTTCTATTTTCCTTCTCCCCTTTCTTCCTTATTTCCTTCTCTTGATGGTGAGAAAAGTTAAGTACATACAGATAAAAACTGGTAACGTACATTTTAAACTGCATATTTATTTTTTATATATTTTAAAGGGAGAGGAGAGGGAATTTATATTATAATTTTAAAATAAGATCCCCACTTATTCTATTAGCCTTCTTAAGAGTAACAATCATCACATTAACTTTTCTTATATTAGAGTCAGCCTTACCAGTTACATGACCACAACTTATAATATTTAATTTAAGTATTCTTACAATCTCCCACTTGGTCCATGTTATGACTTGAAGATTCAACAACCATAAGAGCGCATTTTTCATTAAAATAATCAAATCAAGTCATCATCCTTAATTAGAATTAAATCAATCGAATCATGGCGATCCATGTCAATAAGCAACATATTTCTTCCATGTATCACAAATCAATTCAATTCTTAAAATATCAATCAAAGTATATTGTATTCTTTGAATTAAATACATATATTATATATGTTATCACACCAAAACAATGCATGTACATAACATAATGTGGATAACAATAATAAATAAACAAAAACATAACTTTAATTGAATTCACAAGTGTCAAACAATACAAGTAAATTATTTATACACATCATACAAATCATGCTAACAAAGATTTACCAATTATTCCCATGTGTCTCACACGACCAAAAAATATTTTAGGTGACAACTATTTAGTTAGTGGATCTGTTATAATTTGATTAGTACCAATATGCTCAATTGACACTCTTTGTTTCTGCACTTTATCTTTAAGTACAAATACTTTTAAATCCATGTGTTTTGCACTTTTGGAATACTTGTCATTTTTAGAAAAGAAAACAAATGCAAAATTATCACAATAAATTCTCAATGGTCTAACTGTATGTCCACAACATTAAGCCCTAAGATAAAGTTCCCCAGCCATAATGCATAAATTGTGGCTTCAAAACATGTCACAAATTCAGCTCCATGATAGAAGTAGCGATGATAGACTCTTTTGCACTTTTCCATGAGATTACTCCTTCAACCAACATAAAGATGTAATCAAATGTTGATTTTCTTGAGTCTATACATTCAGCATAATCTGAATTTGAGTAACCTATCACTTTTCAAGTTATTTGTTCTTCTATAAATGAGCATATGATCCTTGGTGCATTGTAAATACCTAAGGATTTTCTTTGCAACTTTCCGGTGATGCATTCTGGGATTACTTTAGTAGCGACTTAAGATTCCAATTACAAAACTTATATCTAGTCGAGTGCATGTCTGAATATACATAAAGCTACTTACCACTGAAGCATAAGGAATATATTCCATTTCTTTTCATTCCAAATCCTTTTTGGGACTTTGCATTTGACTAAATTTATCTCCCTTTTGATATCGATTTATTCCTGAATAATAAAGTTCCATTCTAAATCTCTATAACACCTTTTTTATGTATCCTTTTTGAGACAATCCTAGCACTCCTTGTGATCTTTCACGGAATATCTATCACATAGGATGTCTCACCCATATCTTTCATCTCAAATTTGTTCGAGAGAAATTTCTTTACATAATGTCACAAAACAGTGTCATTAGTAGCAAGGAAAATGTCATCAACATATAGAACCAATATAATAAACTTGCTCCCACTAACTTTCATATACATACACCGATAAACGATATTCTCCACAAAACCATATGAAAAAATAACATCATTAAACTTAAAATACCACTGCCTGGAAGCTTATTTAAGTCCATATATTGACTTCCTTAACTTACAACAATTTATTTTCCTGTGGTCACGAAACCTTCAGGTTGGTCCATATAAACCTCTTCTTCTAAGTCACCATTGAGAAAGGTGGTCTTTACATCTATTTTGTAAAGCTCTAAGTCATAATGAGCCACCAAAGTCATTATAATTTTTAAAGAGTCCTTCTTTGAAACTAGAGAAAATGTCTCTTTATAGTCAATGTCATCATTTTGAGTGTAACCTTTGGCGACAAGTGTAGCCTTATACCTTTCAATATTGCCTTTCCAGTCTTGTTTTGTCTTAAAGGCCCATTTACAACCAATTCGTTTTACACCTTTAGGAAACTCGACTAGATCTCAAACTTTATTGTCATTCATTGATTTCAACTTTTCTTTCATAGCATCAAACTACTTTTCAAAATTGTTACTTTCCACAACTTGTCTAAATGAGATTGGACCTTCATCATTCTCAAGTGAATAAACCACATAGTCATTTGTAATAGCTGGTCTTCTTTGCCTTTCATAACTTCTTAGGGATATTACTTGTGGTTCATCTATAGTTTGCTCATTAATGACTTGTACATCATTGGTTGGTTCATTATCTATATGTTCATTCTGTGGATTTGGAATATTGATTTGTTGCATTGGAATGTTGTGTGACCATGATACAACAAGAGGAACAACAACTTGAGAAGAAACATCAAATGTAGGTATTTCTGCCTGTTTCTCTTTAATATCCACCTTTTTTGTGATTCCTCACTACTACTGATCTGACCATTTTCAATGAACCTAACATTACTAGACTCAACTATTCTTGTAATATGATTAGGGCAATAAAATGTGTACCTCTTTGATTTATCAGGATAGCTAACGAAAAAACCACTAATGGTTATTACATCAAGCTTCTTTTCATGTGAATTATATACCCTTACTTCTATCGAGCACCCCCTAGGTTTCCTTCTTGTCCATAATTCATAAGAAGTCTTAGGAATTGCCTTACTAAGAACCCTATTAAGTAGATATGCAACAGACTTTAATGCATACATCCGTAATGATAAAGGTACATTATAATTTACCATGCTCCTAACCATTTTCATAAGAGTACGATTCTGGCTTACAGCTACACCATTTTGTTGTGGTGTATCAAACATTGTATATTGTGTACACATGCCTCGACTTTCAAGTAACTTTCTAAATAGACCTTTACATTGTCCACTTTCATTAAATTTTCTATAATATTCACCACCTCTATCAGACCTCACAACTTTTACTTTTCTATCTAACTGTCTTTTCATTTCATTTATAAACATCTCAAGTACATCAACTGATTGAGACTTTTCATGAAGTAAGTATAGATAACAATATCGTCAAAAGTCATCAATAAAAGTGATAAAATATTTTTCACCACCAAAAGATGGAGCATCATATGTTAGTGTGTATCAACTCAAGGAGTTGAGTGCTTCTTGTGATTAAATTCTTTGAAGTGTGTTTTGTTTGGTTGCCTTTAATGCAATCCAGACATACATCCCAGTCAAAAAAAAATTAATTTAGGCAAAATATCACTTTTCACAAGCCTCGGCATCCTTTCTTTGAATATGTGACCTAACCTTTCATGCCATAAGAAAGCATAATTCTCCTTACATACTACATGATTATTATGTTCAACATGAAACAGAGATTCAACAAATTTAACATCAATATCGAAATGATATAAGAAATCAATTAAAGTACTAGAACCATAATAGTACAAATTCTTATTCAATAAAGAAAAACCATTACCAATCCTAATTTGTCCAACTTCACAACAGAAATTAAATTTCTAGCACATACAGAAACATAAAGACACTTTTCTAGATCTAGACAACAACCACAATCCAGGATCAATCTATACGTTCCAATTCTTTCTATTCATGCTCTCATTTTGTTTCCCATATACAAGAACTTTTCAATTCCTTTTATGGGTTGGATCAAAAGGAATCCTTGTATAACATGTCACACATGAGTAGTTGCACTAGAATCTAACCACTAGGTATTATTAGGCACTTTAATAAGATTTGATTTGAAACTTATTGAAACATAGTAAGTACCTTTATTTTTTAACCATTTTTTTCTTTTCAAACAATCTATCTTGAAATGTCCAACTTCTTACAGAAGAAACATGTCTTTTTCTTATGGATTTTGCCTTCATGAACCTTTCGTAAAGTTTTATCTTTCTTGTTCTTTTTACCTAGCTTAGTTTTATTGCTACTAGCCCCATCCTGAACTGTAAGATGAAGAGAGTGATCTTTCATTTTCTTTAACCTCCCTTCCTCCTGAATCAACATGGCCTTAATTTTCTAGAAGTTTCATTTTTCTTTAATGGTGTTATAATTTACATGTAACTGGTCAAACTCAGCAGGAAGTGAGTTCATGATGAATTGTACTAGAAAATACTCACCCACATCCATACACATTGATTTTAGCTTTGTTGCTAGATTTACCATTCCAGTCACATGATCATGAATGGGTTGTGATCAGTCAAATTTCTTGGTCATTAACTCATTGATCAAGCCGCTCACAATTGACTTGTCAGTAATATCTAATTGAGAATATTCCTTAATTTTCTCCTTGATATCCTTAGCATCTTCAGTCTTAGGCATAGATGGCTTCACATTTTGAGCCAAGATTACCTTCATCAAGCTTAGACTCAACCGGTTAGACTTGTCCCATGTATGATCACTTTGGTGATTACAAATCAATCATATAATTAATCCTAAAATTAATCAATTCATAAATTTATGTGCGTACTACAAGCCAAAACTTTTTGCCTTTCAATTTTAATTCTTTCCTATAACTTTAACTACGTGAAAAAAGTAATTGGCTCACCCCTACAAATTACAATTATGGTGATCTAATAAAGTATTATTACAAGATATTTGTAACCCATTTTGGAAATAAGCTTTAATTTGGCAAGGTACAGTACGTTGAAAACGTAACCATGTAACAAAACCTTTAACTTTTTTTAAAACAAATAAAGAAACAACTAAGGTTGTGATTTGATTGCATTCTTTCCTGCATGAATAGTGCCAAATACACATTTAAATTCTCACATTCTCATGAATCCTGATTTTGTGGTAATTTAATTACTGTAATTCTTAATCCTATTGTAATTTTCAAATTAGGGTTTATAGAATTTGGGGAAAATATAATTATTGGAGAATCACAAATTCGAACAATCGTACTCTGATACCATATGTAATTTCTTTTTTTATTCATGAAAATTCCAGGGGATCTTAGTATCTATGATTCTCACACAAACAGAGAAGAAAACATATCAGGATCCATGTTCCTTAATCACTTGATGATTTCTTTTGCTCTTCTGATTTTCCTTCTCCTCTTTCTTCCTTCTTTTCTCTTTGCTTCTCTTGATGGCGAGAAAAGTTAACATACATATAGATAAAAAATGGTAACGTACGTTTTAAACTGTATATTTGTTTTTTTATATATTTTAAAGGAAGATGAGAGGAAATTTATATTATAATTTTAAAATAAAATCCCAACTGACTCTATTAGCCTTTTTAAGAGTAACAATCATCGCATTAACTCTTTTTTTATTAGAGTCAGCCTTCTCAATTACATATACCATAATTTATAATATTTAATTTAAATATTATTACACAATGTATTTTGGATTTCCTTCCATGGAAGAGTACCTCCAAAAGCATGTCCACTATCATCATGTGTTACAGGATGTTGATAATTCTCTTGAATATACTATGCATTCATTGAAATAACATTCATTACTGAATTTATTAAAATAAATAACCATGGTAAATAAATAATACATATACAGAAAGGTAAACTACTCATCAGACAAGCATGCTCCTGTTGTGATGTGTCTCGCCATCATCCAAACTATGTGGTCGACAACATGGTAATATAGACAATCGATCTTCCTCCACCTCACGAAGTTTGTATGGCTGTAACACAAATATGAACCAGTGCATCTATCCGACTACACATACAGATGGATGTGCAGGAAATTTCAAATCTATGAAAACCACAACACCTCCTTCAAATGGAAGGGGAGGGAGGTCGAGGATCGTTTGCTCGTATCCAAATTGTCGTAAAACAAGCTTTGGGAAATGACAATGTGAGCATGAAATCAAGCCAAATGTATCCTAAGAACATGGATATCAACTCAAATAACCTATTGGGACAATGGTCTTCACAACGATTTTAAATCACATCAGCACGGGTAATACCATCAAATTGAATGCGCCAAAGCCAACAATGCAGATATGGTGTTTGATCACATATCATGCACCCCAAGGATGAATATCTTGATACGTGGGATTCATATCCCTCATTCCCATCTCTGGAAAGTGTTTATATATTCATGTCTGCTACAATTTCAACAAAACATTATTTATATATTCAACTCAAAAAAATGTAAGTTGTACAAATTATATAAATTATTTACTTGTAAAAGCGTGACATAACCACCCAACTACTTTAGCTGGACAAAGTATGCATCATCCAGTTGGTCATACATGTGGGTAACCATGGGTACCCACCACATTTCCTCAAATTGTTGAACAAATGATAGTATGACACACTAACAAATGTTGTACTTTTATTATCAAATATTATGCACCCAAAAAGATGTAACAAATAAGCCCTTGCATACTTCCATCTCTATTGCACGGATCACTCTTCATATACCTCTCCCAACCAATTGACCCTCACGAGTCTAACATTATGATACCTCAATTTTGTCGTGGCATCACTAATAATTATTCATTTTACCACTTTTCGATTGCATAATTTTAACAATAAAGATAAATTAGTAGGTAATTATTAGGGTTTTACACTATTTTGGTATAATTGGATCAATTAGGTTTCAATTAAAAGTTTGTTATTGTTTTGACACCATTTTTAGAATTTTAACAGATTTGAGAGTGTTTCATATTTTATCCATAACTTTTGCCACAAAACTCGGATTTACTTTATTCTTATTTTTTTTTTCAGATAACTTAAAGATCTACAAATGTTATTCAAGGGCCAAGATCAAATTCTAACTGAAAAAGTGGTTGAAATTGAACTTGAAGTCGGTACAAAAAGGCTAGACAACAAGACAGCATCTGGATATTTTGAGCATATTTTCTTTATGGAGAGTTATTTATTCATTTCATGTTTTAGGTTAAATTTTTTTTATAAATAAAGTTCTGTTGGTGGAGCTGAGAGACATCATATCAGAGTAGACAGTAGATAATGAAATACATTTTTTCTTTTTCTCCTTTCTTTCTCTTTTGTGCATTTTACTTTCATCTTTCCACCTTTTGCTATGCCAATTGTGATTATGAGTGGCTAATTGTTCTGTTCAATCCGATCTCCAAGTGTTCTCCTGTCTCTCAATCCTGATGTTCATGTTTTGTAATTCTTTCCATAATTACATGCTCAATTGCTATTTTGATTTTATTTTTAGATTTAATAATTGGATTAACTCAGTAACTGAACCAATACCTATTGGATTGTGTTGTGGAATTTCTGAATCGATGTTCGAGTGAGAATAATATTGTTGTTCATAGTGGCCGATTGCAATTGTTCTTCATATTGTGTATTCAGAGAGATGCTCCACGATTGTGGGTGTTCGAAATGTTAAATAGATACATAGATCTCGATCTAATTAACCCACACATGTAATTTAGATTTTCTTTAGGAACCAGTGAGGGATTTGGAAAAGCTCAAGAGAGGTCAGGTTGGTTTTTATTATTTGAACTTATTTAATCTGTTTAAATTTTTGTTTTTATTTTATTACTTGAATTTACTTAATCGGTTGAAAATTTTGTTTTTATTTTATTACTTACACTTATTTAATCTGTTTAAAATTCAGTTTCTATTTTATTACTTGAATTTATTTAATCTATTTAAATTTCTATTTTTATTTTATTATTTTAATTATTTTAATTTGTTTAAATTTTTAATTTTATTTTATTACTTGAATTTATCTGTTTAAAATTCTGTTTTTATTGTGTTACTTCCATTTATCTAATATATTTAAAATTTTGATTTTATTTTATTAAATTTGATTATTTCATTAAAACCTCTTAATTGTTTTAAGAGAACGAGTGAGTAGTCTTTGGGAAGAATGACCTAGGTTAGGTATACTACAAGTTTAGCTTCCTAGTTTAATTTGGAGCACGTTCAACAGCACGAATCAATCACTCAAGTCCAACACTAAAAGCTTAACTAATAATGTTGACACTAATATAAAATCCAACGTCATATATGTCTCACAATGGGATATACAACAACGTGGACACATCATCCAAGGTGATGGTTGGTGTTGCGGTGTCACCTTTCCACAAAGGCTAGAAGACTCTTATCAAATAACTCTTAACTAATGTTGCACAATAATAACAATTCGAAGTTAAGCATCACAACCTTAAGTTGGGGATGAGGCATCCCAAGTTTACTTAACTTACACCTATAGGAGATCAACTTTAGTTCCGTTCGATCCTAAAAATATATAAATGGGTGTTTCTAAGTATAAATAATATCACATGACCAAATATAATGTCATTAACTGAAGTTTTTATTTCTTACTTCACCTCCCATAGTCTTTAAGGCAACATTATTAACATAAATCACTAGTACGAAGGTATCATAAGGTTTGCCAGAGAATCCTTACAGCTCGTCATGTCTTCTTGTAACTTCATGCATCATATCACCACCAATGTAATTGCCAACTTGTTTTCAATCTCTTTTGCAAACCAATGGCATCGGTCTTTCTCTAGCATAATTTTAAGATGCATTAGTCTATCTTTAGTCATAGGCGTAACTCTATCAAATAATTTCATTATTAATAAACTTATTTAAAAAATAAATAAATACACTATAAGTTGTGTATTATGGAATGTATTTCTAAATATGAAAATGTATTTTAGAATACATAATCTAAATTATACAGTCCAAAATACATTCCTAGATCTAGAAATACATTCCAAAATGTATTAATACATTCTATAATATACAATTCAAAATGTATTTCCAAAATAAAAAATGCATTATGAAATACACTATTGAGAATATATTAATACAATCCATAATGCATTTCCAATTTGGATACATTCCAAATTGTATATTCTAAAACATGTACAAAATTTCAAAAATAGGTTATGGTTTGTACAATCGAAAAACTTTCCAAATCACTCAATGCAAAATAAACCAGCAAAAAACAATAAAGATAAATTGGAAAAATAAACCTCTTAAAGCGACAAAATGAGAAAATGAGTCTGAGACAATTCTTTGAAGGGCGACACTATTTCAACAAACCCTCTAACACACAAACACAAGGAGGGTGCAACAAATAGGAGGTGTACCGTGGAGGACGAAGATGAAGTGGTGAAGAAAGAAAAATCTAGGTTTATTTTATAAATCTGAAGTGGGGGCAATCTTGTCATTTCACGCCATGAGCGTGCAGTTTGTAACATCCTCTGTTCTGACCGATTCGCCCAATCTTGTCACCGAAAATTCTGACCAATTCTAGGCCCAGACCAACATTGCAAGCAATAAAAAAAAATAAAAACTACTTGTTTGTTATAGTTTTTATTTGATTTCTCGTAGGTATTATGATAATTTGCAGAATCACCAAATTGGATTCAGAATTCAGGTGCATGGAACACTTTGGAAATAGGAATATATGATTTTGACCGGTTTTGAATTTTTTGTCTGTTTCTCTGTGGTTTTGTGATCCTGTTTCTAATCATCGTTGTGTGAACGCAAGGAAATTAGTGCGATGCATGTAGGCAATCACTAGGGGGAATTAAGGTGAGCAATGAGCGTGGTGTTTGATAATGGAAAGATTAACTTTGAATAAATAGGTAGTGGTATTATCACATTGATTTGATTTTGTTACAATTAAAATCTATTTCACATTAAGCTAAAACATTCAAGTGTCTTTAAGATCAGCATGAAATTCTTGACTTATATAGTAGAGAATTCTTGGAATGAATAATCAATTATTGGAAAACAATCTTTTATCCTTTATTCATTATAATCTTGGAACAATTCTTAGAAAAGGTTAATTTTGAATCTTCTACAAAAGCGATTAATTATAGAGGTTTATAGTAGGAGCTTTATAATACGTTTCCATAACATTCCTTAAACTTGCTTATTGCATCAACAAAATGAGTTAATACATGCATTATTTTCAAGAAGAACATCACTGAAGGTCGTAAAACACATTTTGATACCTTGTAAGCACCCTATATCATGGGCTTCTTTCTCGTGCGTGTACAATGTCAACATCTGATTTAGTTCGAATAAGTAAAATTTATTTTAAAAAATACTAAAAAATGATTTTCTTTTTAAGAAAAAATCATGGTTAGTTTAGGATTTAGTTGTTTTTTCTTTTCAAAAAAAAAAAAGATATATAAATATAGTTTAGTTTTATATGAAAAGTATAAAATAAAATAAAATAAAAATAAGATTTACTTTTCACACCTCCTCTTTTCTATGCGCACTCCCACTTCAAGGCCAGGATTACTTTTTAGACCTCCTATTTTCCTACGCACACCACCATTTTTCCTTTGGATTCTTGGACACGTTCACTTTTTACTTTTTTTTTATTTCTTTTAATATTTAACACAGTTCTAATATAATTTTAAAATAGACTAATACAATAT
>Ga0123340_1002144_pt1 | contig 17515 bp, 6 predicted proteins | sample SirMexnodulemix_FD_89961 | JGI IMG/M metagenome (GOLD analysis project Ga0123340, IMG submission 89961) | Root nodule microbial communities of legume samples collected from Mexico - Siratro Mexico nodule mix | ecosystem: Host-associated > Plants > Roots > Nodule | place: Mexico: Nepantla... | reverse complement strand
TATATATATATGGTTTATGATCAATTTGTATGATTCTATGTATGTATTAAGTACAAATTCTTATGATTAACATAATTTTTATGGTATAACTATTAAGAGTTGTACTTAATTTTCAAACTATATGAATTCATTTGTGTTTTATTTTTTTTATAGAATTGTATTGTAGTTTCAATTTACTTTATATTCATATATTAATATTAGTTGAATCATTTAGTGTAGTTTTAGTTTAATAGTATAATACATGCTCTTTTTTTTTTATTTTTTTACTGTAATTTTAGTATCTATTCATTTCATTTCAGTTTTTGATTTACATTTCTAGTTCTCCTTTAATTCTGTTTCATAATTTCATTTACTTTTTAATTTTTACAGTTTAAATCTTGTTAGACTATTAGTCGGTGTAATAGACTATCTATTATTTGATTCTAAAATTTTTTCAATCACAATCTTATTTTGTGAAAGAAAGAATACCAATGAATTCAATTTACATATGTTCAGGATTGAACTAACTTATCATATTTCAAAAGTTAATATGACTCCTCATTTATTATACTCTTTAACCATCTTAAAAGATGATATTTTCTTTTCCACGTGAAAAGTTGGACAAGAGAGGAAGTTTGACCTTGCATGTTCCAAATACTCTTAACTGCTCAAGTAATAAATAAAACATGATTAATGAAAACTACACAAATAATTTAGCCAGTTGAAAAGCTTTCCCCTCCCTTAAATGCATGTCAGAAAATTGACATTGCAAAATAACTTTACCTGCTAAAGGTGGGTACTATGATAGGATGGAATTCATCGCACCAATTTGTAAAAAATCTAATTCACCATTAGAATTTATGTGTACAAACAAGCATAATCATCCTTTGATAAATTTCAATCATAAAATAACTATTAAATCAACTATACATTCATGCTCATCATTCAAGAACCCTAACACTATCAAACTCGTTAAAAATTTGTAGAATGCAATTCAAGTGTATGTAATCACAATATAATTTTTAAAATTCCGAATTTTCAATCAGCCATACATTATTAACCAAATATTATAATCATACAATTTAAAATGAAACTAGTTTCCTTTAACTCTTTGATCTCCTCTGTACTTTAAGAAAATTAAAATATGTGGGATTAGTCAATAACTCTTTGACGACCTCTAATAATCAATTCATAGTCGTCAAATACTTCAAATATAATTTCAAATTCATAAAAATCTATCTCTCCTTATCAAACTCCAAGCATGTATAAAAGAAAAATATAAGAAAAAAATCAAAATTAAAGAGACGAGGATGATATTATCTAAAATAAATCTGCCGCAAAGAAGAAGAAGAAAGTGTAGTTTTTAACTTGAAAGGGAAGAAGGAAACAGAGTTGAAGAAAAATAAAAGAAAGAATAGAGGAGCCGATTGCTTAGTAAGAAGGAAGGAGTTGTTTTTATTCATCTATTTACAACTCATGCTTTACAAAGTTTACCCCTCCATTCAATTTCTTCTTTTATAAAAACCCAAAGAAAAAAAGACAAGTTTGTTTACTATTTTTTTTCTTCCATAATTACTATTATCATCCCTTCCCACTTAAACACACTTACCCTTTGAAAAAAAATATAAAGTAATTCAAAAATATAATTTATATATTAAATACGTCAATAAATAATTTATAACTTAGACTCAATTAATTTAAGTGTCATTTAAAAAAAAACTATTTAACATATTTATATCAAGACATAAAAATAAGTCCCTATACTTAATATAAAAATATATATACTCCTATGTAGATTAGTAAACAAAATACCAAAAAGTTAACAAAAAAACTCTAATTCAGTACGATTTTGAAGATATTTTCCTTATAGTGCAAGAAAAACAAAAGTTTTGAGTTTCATTCCCTTTTCTTTTATTGGGCAACAATAAAGCAGAACATTGCATAACGCATAAATCCAATTCCATCTCTATCTGTCTCATCATAGATGAATATTGGCAATCATGTGTGTGCGGAGTCCATTATGGAACAAATTCTTAGGGTACCAAAAATCGTATGCAACCCAAATGAGCAAAAATTAAGTTCATTGATTCCCAAAGAAAATCCCAAAGAATTTCAATAGCTTGAAGAAAGACAACTTTGGATAGAATCTAATCCCTACTTTATAGCTTTACACTAATCATTATTATTGTTTCTTTTTTACTTCGATTAGATTTGATAATTATGAAGCCGCCAAAGTCACGAGAAGGACATGATAATATCTGTGTTGATTACAAAGATAAAGGGAAGTATTATTTTTGGGTTTCACATTCTTTATTGTTCTTGTGATGTTTTTGGCAATAACTTGAGTTTTAATGTTGGAACATAGAAATGGTGGTGGTGGTGTCTCTTTCGACCGTGGTACCTCGTGTGATGATAAAGATAAAGAGGAAAAGAAACCACAAAAGGCCAACAAAAGGAGAAAAGGTAGAGAGGTACAGAACAGGGGCACGCATTCAATTCAAATCTCTCCAAAATAAAAGTCTCTCTGTATGTGTGGAGTGAAACAAATACACGTTTTTTTCTTTTCTTACTTTACTTATTTATTCATCTTTTTTACACTTTTTTTTTCTTTTAAAAAATTATGTTTCCTGCTATTGAAGTATTGTTTATGAACAAACCTGTTTAAGAAATTACGATCAACATGGATTTTATTCGCACAAAACCCTAGAAACCCACCTGCGCCTTATCCTAAATAAATATTGGATGGACCTTTACCAAACAACTATTATTTTAATTTATATCAATGAAGCTTTTAACAACTAGCAAATAAATAATCAATTATCAATTATGGTAGACAATTATTGTCTTGTTTATATATATGAAAAAATAATATCAGATGTTTTTTGGTGTGTGCCTTGATGGTTATTTTATTCAAGTAACAATTTATGTAATTTTCTTCTTTTTATCTCTCTATTACACCATCGACTGCTTCTACATATAATACTTTCTTTTTCATCTCTATTTTTTTACAATACAAATTGATTTAAGAATAATATATTTTCAAAAATGCAATGCGTTGGAATGGCAGGCCCAAAACAGTCCTAGTCAAACTGTCCATAGGTATTTATTGGATTTCTTTTTCCACCCTATAATTTTCTTCTTCACCTTTATTATTGTGAAAATTTTCATAGTCTTTCTCATTTATAAAAAAATATTTTTGGATTATATAATTTAAAAGTCATTTTTAATAAAGAAAAAACTTTTATATTACACAATTTAGAAATAAAATATAACTTTCTCATGGTACAATTTGGAATTATTTCATTTATAGACGGTGTAATCTAAAAGTTTTTATTATTTGATTATGCAATTTAAAAGTTATTTTTTGTGAAAAAATAATTAGATTGTGCTATCCGAAATCTAGATTATGCAATCTCAAAGTCTTTTTTTATAAAAAATAAGCTTTCAAATTGTATAATTCGAAAGTTAATTTTTCATAAAATGTTAATGGATTGTGTAATCCAAAAATTTTCTAAATTACACAATTTGAAAGTTATTTTTTAACTTTTGAATCAGGTAATTTAAAAGTGTCATTCAAATTACACAGTCAAAAACTTTTTTATATAAAAAGTGACTTTTAGATTGCACAATTTAAAAAGTAAAAAATGAATTCTAAATTGTATAATTTAAAAACTTTCTTATTAAAAAATGATTTTCAAACTGCATAATGTCTTCTAAATTTCACACTTTCTTCCTTCCTTGAATCCATTCATGATGCAGCATATAGATAAGAGTGACGCGATGGTAAGGGGCGACAACAATAGCTACATGGGGGTGACAACAGTAAGGGGTGGCAGCGAAAAAGAGAAAATTTAGTCTTTTAATCACTCCGTAGTTCCCGGAAAACTGAGGTGTAGAAAGATACGACCATTAGACTCATTGCTAGCCCATAAACAAAAAGGTCACCATCAATTCATGGCCATGTTTTATCACTGTTTAGTTGATTTAGTGTTCAACCCAATAACATTTGGGCTATATTCTACTTTTTGTTAAACTTTTTTCAAAGATAAACTTTCGGCCCATTATATGGTATCAAAAGTAAAAGTCCCTCTGAAAGGACCTTTTTCAAACACATTAGTTTCGTAAAAAAGTCTTACAAATCCTACAATCGAACTCAGATCAAAAGGAAAAGAAAAAGTAGACATTGGCAAAACTTATTATTGGAGCTTAAATAAAATCACATGCTTTATAGATAGATTTAACTGCATTTTTCTTGCACTAACACAAAATAATTAATTGTACCTCAAGTTTGATTTGACGTTTCCAAAGTTCATAAATTACAATAAAATGTTTTGCACATAATATGTTTTGGCGTACATAAATTGATATTTTAAAATAACAAGGTTATCTGTTACTTGACTGGAGTACATGAGTGTAGCATAGTATAGAAGAGAAAATATCACTCGCTTTTAATATTTTCTCTTTAAAATATAAGAGAAAAGCACGTTAGTGCATGTCCAAACGATGCATTATTTGAGGTAAAATTTACGTTTAATACAAAATTTGCAATATTGATCCCTAATTTTTTTCCCGCAATTTCAGTTCTTTGATTTTTAATTAATCGACATTTTTCTCCTTAATTTTTTTATACAATTCTAATATCTTAATTTTAATTACTCGTAATTTTATTCAATTTTTCAGATTTATAAATATAAGTTTCTATAGTTGTTACCATTTCCAATCACGTAAAAAGTTCACAAGTAGTTAGATATTCCCATATATATTTCAATTTATGAAGACAGTGCATTAAGAATGTGTCCCAGTTTATAAAACTTGTGAGCATATATCCAAGAAAGAAACTTTTCACCCTCAAGCCATGCCATGAACAAGTTTAACCTTTTTCCCATTGTGTGATGGTGAGAATTATTTGGTGAGTTTGGTGGGGTGCATCCTCAACTTCATGTCTTCAACCAACAATTCATTAGTCACCTTTCCTTCTTTACTTTTCTGCATGCAATACCAACTATTCAAGATAAGACCAGTTGTTGTGAACTGCATTATTGCAAGGCTAGTTATTGGCTCTAAACCATTGGACAATGCAATCATTTGAACATCTTCAAATTATTTTGTGAATGAAACTAATTCTAAATTAAAGCCATACCTGTGACAGTTTCTTTGTATATGATCATGTTAACTAAATACCATATTTTTAATACATTAACTACATTTACTTTCTCAATCAATACTTTGCAAGAGACAACACATCTATCAAATTGGGGTTTTCCATGATTTTCCCTTGAAAACGAGAGGAGCATTTTCCATTGAGACAAGGAAGAAAGAGATACATCTACTTGGCTTTTGAGTTACAAAACCACCCTCTCTAAACACATCAAAGAAAGAAAAAGAAAAGATTCTAGCACAAGCAGCAGCCAAGAGCTATACATGGTTTTCTTGTTTTTCACTGTATTTGATGTGATCAAGGCTCTCTGACACGGTTTTCATTCTTGGTCGCAACTCTGGATCGAGTTCAGTGCAGTTGAGAGCAATATGGAATGCAGCAATGACTTGCTTTTTGGCATAAACTTCAGGGATGAGTGCTTGGTCAATGATATCAGACAGTGGCTGCTCCTCCCTGAACGCTCTCCTCACAAAACTCTCCAGCACCTTGTCATCATTTTCTGCTCCAAAATCTGGCATTCTACCCGTCAAAAGTTCCAAAAGCACAATGCCAAATGAATACACATCACATTTCTGAGTGAACTTGCCACCAGCCATGCGCACCTCAGGTGCCAGGTAGTGGTTAAAGGAAGCTGCAACCTTTGAACTCATTGCAGTGGTTATAGAAGATTGGTTCAAGCTGGTACGTTTTGGAGCCATTGTTGTAGTAGACTTTGGCGGGCCCAAACCAAGCCGAGAAAGTCCAAAACCTGACACGTATGCATGGAGCTCATCGTCTAGTAAGATTTTTGTTGACTTAATGTTGCAATGGATGTATTTGCGACCACTGAACTCGTGTATGTACATCAAGCCCTTGGCTGCTTCTTGAGCAATTTTTAACCTTGCTGCCCATGATAATGCTGGCAATGAATTGGAAGGCCCACCTGCAACCATACAAAACCAAATATAAAGAAAGAAAATGATTGAAAGAAGCCCTCAAAAGTGGAAAATTCAACGACCAGTGTGAGATCAAAAAATGAGAAGCAAAGCATCAATAATCATGTGAAATTCGAATGTAATTTCGCAAACCATGCCAATGTTATAGTAGAGCCTCAATAAATCCATTCTTTAACATAAAATTTGATGGATAGTGACTTCATGGTTATAATGCTAAAACCATATTATAGGTAAACAAAACTCTTTTTACTTGGAGGACCACCACACTACCTGCAAGGCAGTAACCAATCATGTGGATGCAGCCTAGAATCGCTAGAAGACAATGATCAAACACTGCATTGGGACCGTGGTCCATGGGATTTTGAATCACCCAAATGGCGTCATGCAAAAATATAAAGCATAATTACTTTTTGGCAGCTATCACTATTGGCACAAAACTATGAACGTGAAGATATTATGGAAGAATTTTATTGGATGTCCACGAGAAATCCTAGAACAACTGCAAGCTGATACAGGACACCAATTAAGAGAAATTGTAGCAAGAGAAAACTAGCAACACAGTATCGTTGATTCAAATTTAGTTTAGGCAGTGAATGGGGAAGGGACCCGCCTTAGATAATGGGCCATGCAAAAATTGTAACCATCGATGGAAAGTGTGTTGCCAGCATCACTCATAGCTATGATAACAAGCATTCACCAGCATAAAGCTATAACTTATAACGGACAAAATACACAAAAAAGGGACTTTGGTTATCAAGAGCAGAGGCACAATTCACAAAGGACGCGATGACCATGGCCCCCAAAATATGTATTGGAAATACGGAACACCGCTTAAAGGTTAGAAAAAGAGAAGACACATGTGAAAGTAAAAAGTAGGAACAGGTGAGTGTTTCATCCACCAGCCCCACTACAATCATCACGATACTAATCACATGATCACAAAATTGACTTTCGAAAAGGAGAAAAATTTAGAATTTAAACTCATCATCACACGCTGGCCATCACCAATTCACACTCAAAATAAGCAGCATGTTAAGCATTGGCCTTATGCAACTACACTGCAGCAAATTTAAGCAGACATACTGGTTCCATTTTAAGAACAACAAGAAACGCCATAAAATTTCACGTGCCTTCCCCATTATCGCATCCAATAAAGTCATATATGATAATTAATCGCAGAATTAAACCACCCCAAATGAATTTGAAAAAGAAAGACAAAGAATTGATACCGTGTAAAGCAGTGTGCAAGCTTCCATTGCGAATGAAATCGGTGATAAGCAGCTTCTCATCATGCGCATAATAATAAGCTCTCAACGGAACAACGTTGGGGTGACGAACCCTTGCAATGGCCTCCACTTCAGACTCAAACTCCTTAAATCGCCACGTGGCATCACCCTCACTGAGTCGCCGAACAGCCACCACATTCGCCGCCAAGGAAGATCCTCTTCCGACCCCGACAACCTTGTACACAATCCCACTCCTACTCTTCCCAACAACATACGCCGACGCCCTAAGCAAATCCTCCAACTCCAACTCAAACCCTTCATCCACCACAACAAATTTACCATCTTGCCCCTCTCCCGCTTCCACCTCACTCCCCAACTTCTGGTCCCCCAGTTTCCCCTCCTCGCCGCCGCCCCACCGTCGCCGGAAAACCCAAAGCGAGAGAGAAACCGCTCCAACCGCCACGGAAAGCCCGGAGATGACAAGAACCGCGACGGAGCCGCCACCGTGTTGTTTCACTCTCTAGTCTGAGCCTTCGGGGTGAAGCGCATTGGGGTTCTGAGGGAAACCCTCTTCAGGGTTGGCGAAAATTCCAGGCTTTTGCGCTTCGGGGCACGCGGTTTGCAAGGGGAAGCCGCAGAGTCCAGGGTTGCCAGAAAACGCGGTGGGACCCTGGTTTAGCAGGGACCCAACCTGGGGGATTTTTCCGGTGAGGTTGTTGTTGCGGAGGTCGAGGCTCACAGCCACAGGCAGGTTAGAAAGGGTGGCCGGAATCCCGCCGGAGAAGAGGTTAAAAGAAAGATTGAGAGTTCCGGTGAGAGAGGTGAGATCGGAGAGGGTAGGAGGGAGGGAACCGTTGAGATAGTTGGAGGAGAGGTCCAAATGGCGAAGGAACTTGAGGGAGAGAAAGTTTGAGGGAAGGGAACCACAGAGCGAGTTGTGAGAGAGGTCGAGGACAATGAGGGTGGTGGCATTGAAGAGAGAGGGAGGAATGACGTTGGAGAAGTTGTTGTATGGAAGACTCAGTCTTTTGAGGGAGGTGAGAAATCCCAGTTCGGAGGGAATGTAACCGCTGAGGTTCTTGTCAGGGAGAGAGAGTTGGGTAACTCTGTCGCCGGTGCAGGACACGCCGGGCCAGTGGCATGCAGTGGCGTCGTTTTCCGACCATGAGCTGAGGACGCCGGTGGGGTCGGAGTTGACGGCGGCTTTGAGGGCCAGCAGGGAGAGCCCGTCTGAGTCGAGAGAGGTGGTTGGAGGAAGGACGAAGAAGAAGAAGAGAAGGAGTGTTATAAGAAGATGATGCATTGGCATTGTTGTTGGTTAGTGAAAGAGCATTAGTACAGAAGAAGAAGAAGAAGAAGAAGAAGGTGAAGAAGAAGAAGAATAAGAATGAGAATGGTGGAGTTTTTGAAATTGGTTTACTTTTCGAGGTGGAGTTTGAATTTCTCTGACCGTCCTTGCTTCTACTTTAAACACCGCTACTGTATTTGTCCTACTATTCTTGAATACTTAAAATAAATACACGTGAAAGTGAACATTTTGTGGTACCATTATGTTGTTCCAAGTTGGTTCAGTCAACTTTAGTCCATCCAAAAAAACCATGCTACATTTGTTCTGTAAGCTACTTCCAAAGTGTGGCTTGTTTACAATTGTGTTTGAAATGAAATTGTGTTTGAACTCTCAAATTGTATTTGGATAATAGGTTTATGTTGTGTAACTTTTATTTAAATCATAACAAGTATAGCACAGGGTTGTTGTTGAAATTTTGAAATGGACTACAAATATTTGGCATATTGTGTTTGGCTTCTGTGATGTCAGAAAAATGGGTGATGATGAGCTATGTGTTTGTAGTTTAGTGTATTTTTTATCTGGTGTCAGACAATCGCTTCGTATAAACAAGGACACCACGCCTGTGACCCTCCCTTCACTTTTTTCGGTTGCAACCAAAAATGGGCCTGTGCTGCTACCTGCATAGATCCCGCAAATCCATTTACGGGATTCAAACTGCTATTCTATGCTATTAAGATTTTCTTAACTTTCTTTCTGTCCTTCTAATCATTTAATTAAGCTAAAATCAGCTCAGGGTGGTACAACAAGCACATGTCTGAATAGAAATTACTATTTTTTTAATTATTCTCTTTTAAATCTTTCACTTGACTACTTTCAATTCACTTTTTATTTAAAAACTTTATTTTATTAAACATTTAGAATTTTTATATTTTTAAATTGAATTCATGGCATTTGATATTTTTATTATTGTTATTATTTATATGTCTTGAAATGAAAAATAAAAAACAAGTAACCATTTGGTTCAAGTAGAACACACGAGTTTAGATAATGGTTGTTGCTTCCTCCACTATAGAAATTCCTACCTGCACTAAATAATTCTGTTAAATGTCAAAAATACCCTTATGAGTTTTATTTTGAAATCAGTTCCATCAGTGTCCGTGTGGTTGATTCTTCCTCTTGTCCTTCTAGTTCCTCACAAAATAAAATCACCTTTTCTTTAACACGTCTTCATCGACAAATATAAGTGTGATAATCTTATTTTTTCTTTGTCAAATTAATTCCTATCTTCCTAGTCTTTTATAATAAAAAAAACTACATGATCATAAATATAAAAATTATACTCCAGTAATTTACTGATAACAACTTAATAATTTTGTGATGGTAATTTGTTCTTTTAAAATACTGTCTATGCGATATTAAGAAGACGCATGGAAGAGAGAATGCATGATATGCTATCAATGGTAGAATCGTGTGGATGACGCTAATGATATTTTTGATATTTTGAAAAAGTCATAAGTGCACGTCACGATTTATACAGTGCAGCCTTAGATAATAATGAAAATAAAATTTTGAAAACCTAGTTATTTTTATACAAAATATATTGTTTTATTTTACAAATTAAATATTAAAAGAAAAATCAAATTAATAAAACATAAAACGATGATATTTAGAAAAGATTTAGGATTATAAAATTTTATTTTTTTGCTATCTAAGTTCGTAATATTCTAATTGAGATTGAGAGATCAAATGTTACATCACTCTAATTAACTTCAGATATCAATTAAAAATATATAAAGATTTAAATAATCAATAAAACAAAAATACTTAAATTTATAAAAGAATTTAAAGAAAAGAATAAGCCATCTTTATTTTTCTATGTAAAAATACTTAAAAAATAACAATACAAAATAACACGTACATCATCCCAACTAATAACAAAATCAAATCGTAGGATTTAATTAAAAAAATTTAAAAATTTAAATACTCAATAAAACAAAATTTTGAAAAGTAAATTAATTAAAAATAATCAAGTTGAAAATTTTAATTAAACAATGCAATATAAGTTTTCTTTCCTCCTCATTTGAGAACAACTCTAATTTAAACAATTTATTATTAAAAGAATTTTAAATGCAATTTCAAGTATTTTATGCTGTTTTCCTAATTATAGTTAATTTCTTCGTCAAAAATGCAAATTAAAGCTTGACATTCCAATTTTAGTTAAAAAGAGCACATTAAACACTCGTAGGTTTATGCAACTCAGTTTTTGTCATTCATTACATGAGCCAAGCTGTGAACAGTTTTATTAATATAGATTTCAATTAGATGCTTACTGGACCACATAAAATAATTGGTAATGGGTAAGCTAAAACACTATTAGACTGGCCCATTGATATTTTTTAAATTCAAGGAGTGTTGGTAGAAAAGAGATTTATGTGAGAATCATGATTTATTAAAAGATAACTGATTGATTAATCATAAATATTATTGAATGTGTTTACGTGTGTGTTACGAACTTTTTATGTTGAACTTGAATAGTGTTCCCAAAAACATCATTTTTTTAGAAAAAAAAATTAATATTATCTAATAATAACTTAATATTATTGGTTTTTTACCAAATATCACGGTTAAGTATATTTGGATTTCAGTTTTGAACACTTAAACTAATCTCACTTTTTATTGATTACTGTATCTATCATATTTTACATTTTTTAAATTTAAAACAAAATTCATCTCAAAGTTCAATTTATTTTAAATTTGCTATAAACTATTTATTTTGATTTTAACGAAGTTTAACTCAATTTCTTAACTGAAATTTAATCATGTTAATATGTCAAAAAAAAATGATACTTTTCAGCTTGAAAGTGAAAGCAATGCCCTAATAACGAAAACTCCAATCAATTCCCAAATCTCACCACTTTCTGTTGTGAAACTTTGTTAATCTTTATTTCTATAATATTTTTAAAAATTTATAATGAGATAAGATGTTTAATTTGATAAATATCATAACAAGTGATATACTGATGATATAAATGTTAAATTCAATTTCCAGTGTATTTTCCATAAGTACGGATCCTCTACAGTACTAAAAAAATTCAGGATAATTATATACAAAATAATTAAAAGCGCATTATTTTTTTTTATTTTTAATCTTCTTGTATATATTTGTTTTACTGAAAATTTTTAATATATAATACAATAGGTCTAATAAATATCCTCACACAAAAATTAACATAATTTTTTATTATATGAAATGTTCTCACAAAGTTCGATTGTCTAGCCTTTTAAGCTGGAGTAGGTTGGTATCAAAAATTGTTATTTGAGTTGTTTCTCATCTATAGTTACGTGGCTAAATTTATTAATACAGAATTTCTTATTATATTGGCGAAAGTTTTTGTTATTAATATCATAATGTTGCTACGTCAATACAAAATGTTCAAATTGATTAGTTTTGTGGTGTTCCTACCTAACTATTTGTTTAATGCTTATTAATTGAACTAAGATGAAGAATGATGAAGCCATAGCACCATTAATGGTTGAAAATCTGAAAGTACAAAAAAGAATTAACATAGCTTATTGGATTCGCCTTGAGTTTCGAATTTTCTTTCTCTGATTTTGGCATTTATATGCATGCCAAAATATTGTTTACAACAGTTTTAATAAAAACAGTTTTAAATTACTTAATCAATACTATTAAGATACTCACAATTTTTGTAGGAAAAAGTATATATAATTCATGACTTGATGAATTAGGTTTTGGACAAAAATTATTCATATCCAAAGGACTCACTCATCACATAATGTTGTTTAAAAAATTGCAACTAAAGCAAACAGGTAACGTGCAACTTGTCATGCGGAGGCTTCATCACCTCGACCGTGTTCAGTGTTCCAACAAGGCAACAACTCAAACGTTGTCAACTGTTTGTTGAGGTTTCACCTTCTTCCACCAATCAATATACTCTAACTCTCTCTCTCTGCTTCTCTGTAATTAATAATGGGTTTGGAGTTGTTCTTTTGGCTTATCATTTGTTTCCCTTTCCACATCGCTTTTTTAGCCTCAACGTTCTACCAGGTATTCATTTAACTTTTCTTTTTCTTCGCCAAAGCTCGTTGTTATGTTCCAATGTGATTGAATTGTAAGAGGGGATTCACGTTCAGATTTATTTTTAGCTTCGATGGATTTTAAAAATTTTGTTTCTTTCTTTTTTGGGTTGAAGGTTTTGATGCTGTCTGACTTAGAAGCCGACTTTATCAACCCATATGATGCTTCATCAAGGATCAATTACTTCATCGTTCCCGAGTTTATTGGGCAGGGATTATTGTGCGCTTTCTGCCTTTTAACAGGTCACTGGATCATGTTTTTGATTACGGTTCCTGTTACATGTTACCATGGGATGCTGTAAGTACTAAATTTTACACAAAAGGTGAACATTGTGCTGCTCAAGTTACGTGAAAGCATAACATGATTTCTCCCCTTTTCAAATTTTGATTTCCCTTTCTTATAAATTTGCTAAAGTGGATTTTTTTTTGGTGGGGGTAGTCTAAGATTAGTGTCTTTCTTGCTGTGAGAATCTTCCTCTTAATAGCCTGGTCTTTTGGTTTGGACTTCTGTCTTTTTTGCTTACATAAATTACAAGCCAGCATCAACTTTGTTTTGGGGCATTAAAGGGAGTGAAGAACTAAGGAAAGATAAAATTTAAAGGCTTGAGGCTTAGATGCATTCATAAATAGTAAGTAATTGATTCAAAGAAATTCCGTGTCACTAAATGAGCCCTCTCTGTTTGTTTACTTTTCATTGCTCGCCACAATTTTTAATTTGAGAATATGGGTCAACTCAACTTCATTTTCCTATAATGCTACATAATTGATATTAAAAAATTGCAAATTTTAGAAACATGGTCGCAGCTATTCATGCTGTCGATTATTGATTTTATTTCAGCATTTAATAGTGGAATGAATACAAGGAGTAGTGGTTTTTGACTGTCCCTGCCAGTAGCTTTAACTTAATGGTTCATCTTCTCTTTATTGCCATCTGGATATTTGTTTGTTTATGTCGAGGGTTATTGTTCTATTAGTTGGCATTACTAGATTGTGTTCTTGAGATTTGAATTTGTTATAGGCTATATGGTTTTGCCAATAAGAGGAACTTATGGTCACTAGTTTTGTGCTTGAACATTCTGACTTATATTGTATATTTACGATTACTGTGAATATATTTGGGTCGCAATAAATATTGAACCATTATGCACATATTTTGTTCTGAACTTTCATACAAGGCTTAGAACATGAACCTGTATGTTCTGTTTTCAGTTCATTATTGTTCCATTTCAATGATTCAGGTACATGAAACAGCAGCATCTCATCGATGTTACTGAAGTATTTAGAGTACTTAGCTCTGAGAAGAAATTTCGCTTAGCCAAACTTGCTTATTACTTAACAATCATCATTATAACTGTCTTCAGGTTAGTTTGTGCTGCTCTTAAAATAGCATATGCTTATCTACCATGTTTAGTGTTTTACATTCTCACTGCTTAATATTATGTCTATTTATTTTCTGATTAATGTGATGCATTGATGGATTGTGTTAGGCAAGCCCAATGGCCTGGTTTCTGTTACTGTTGGCTGAGGTGTTAGAATTGATTATTATTGTTCAGAGAAGGTTGGAGGTTTCTGTTATCAGTGTCTGGATAAGTTAAGATAATGAGAGAAGATTGAAGGTGTTGTTTGTGGTTTGTGATCGGGTTTAGGAGGGAAGGATCTCAAGCTTTCAAAATCCTTACAGGAACTACTTGTATTAATTATTTCTTTTCATAAACTGGGTTTTTCACTCATCCAAAGCTAAGGGAGATCTCATCTTTTCATTAGTTCTTTCTCTGATCTCTGAACCAATAATTATCAGATTCATAATTCAGGAAGCATATTATTTTACATTTCTAAGGATGAAAGTTAGGTATATGGGCCACTGTTCCAGGATTCAGTAAACATATTGTAGCAAAATCTTATCCATAATGCATTCTCGGAGCAAGTAACAAATTTTACTTATGCCCAAAATGCGTTGTGGGGTTAGTCCCTAGTTTGTACTTAGTAAAGTTTAAGCAACTAATATCTTGTTATCTAGGGGAACCTCTCCATTCATAAAATAAAAATAGCCTGACAGCATTCAATAGGTCTCAAAAAGACAGCAACTGCTTGAAAGTAGAAGTAATGGAGTTGGGACTTGCTGTTAATGTTTTCCTAGGCAGTAATTCATTTTTCCTTTTTGGGTTACTTCATAAAGACTCAGCCCATCACCATCGTTACTATCCTATGCTATACATATATATCTTCATATCTACTCTGGTTTGAAACGATACTTGTCAAGACAGATTATCTAACTATAGCTGGGTTTAGTTTAATACTTGGTTTTGGGACTTACAAGATATAGCCGTCCTTGTGAAGTGGTATTGCTCATATCTTGAGTTTTAGTCTCTGATATCAAGTAACTGCCATGTGTCTACTATTCATTAAAACCTTCTCTACGTAGATGCAGTTCTGGAGCAAATAAGGTGTACTAAAATTTCCTTTAAGGTTAATTGAATTCACAAATTTTGTACCTTATGTGAACCTCCTTCAACAAAATAACTTGTATACTTGCCGTCACAAGGGAGCATTGCAACTGGCAGTTGATGCTTGATGAGGATGGATCCTTGAACAGGTTCCTGATATTCCTTCCAAGTCATACCAATAGTATGATTGTAGTTAGTATAGATTGTGATGAAACAGCTTGGATGCTGCAATGGATTTCATCATACACAATTGGGAACTCATATTTTGGATCTTTAAGCGTGTGTTTTCATTTAGGTGATCATACGAGAACCTTGAACTTTGCTTCCTAGTGTATTCCACTTCTGAAAATAAGTTTTAGGATTGACTAAATTTAGAGTTTTTACTATATTAAAGTATGTGCTTATACGCCATTAGCTGAGTGGAACTCAAAAATCTTTGCTGCCATATTAATGTGTTCGTGAGTAAAGGCTCCTTTTAGGAAGGTTAAGTGAGCTGTGTTTGATTGGAGAATATGGACAGTAATATACCTCTATTATAACCATTCCAGGCTCTGAGGTATTGGGTTGCAAGGAAAGTACCTAGCCTGTTCACTTGCCTTGTTTTTTCAAATTTGATGACTGTTCTTTCCCTTTTATCTTATCACAAAATAAAATGAATGCTTTGCTCTGGGCATGTGATTTTTCTTTTAAGTTGGATTTGGTAGGGGATGGAAGGAAATAAAAATATTTTATTTTCAAATTAAAAAAGAGATTAACTCATAAAGTTTGTGTTAATCTATCATTTTATTTATTTTATTTTAAAACTTATCAAATAAAAAATTATTAATTAGAAATGAAAAATGTGTCCTCCCTTCCATCATCCTCTAAAACATATATACCCTTATCATTTTCCTCAAGGAACCTGAAGTCAACTTTTATCTCAACTTTCCATTTGCAGGCTTGTTTTGATGCTTGTCTACTATTTAGATTCTGAAGATGAATGAAGTGGACAAACCTTTGAATTCCCACTACGACTTGTGCACTGTGGTTTAAGGTGGTGCTTCTTTTTCGTTTTATCCTTCTTTTCATTAATTCTTTTGTGAAGGTGTGATTGAGTTCTATAGCATAGGCTTTAGAACTTAAATTCACAGCTCTAAGAAACAGAAATCCGTCACTAATTTGAACCACTATTGCCAACTCATGTATATCAGTCATTTGACTCCTGTTGGTCATTGTCTCCTAAATAGCTTGCCAAATGATTTTTATGGTAACTAATAATTATGGAATCAGAAGATGGTATTTGGCAAGGGTGATTTGAACATTGTATATTATTTCCTATGAATGTTACAACTTATAAAATACCAACACCCTGTGTAAATTTAGTATGAAAAAAGTGAGCTGTAATTATTGTCACTTCCATGCTTATTTTTTACTTCAAAGGAAAATTATCCATTTATGTGGAAAATACACCTTAGTTATTTTGATTACAAGGAGGTCTAGGATTAGTGTGAGGAGAGATGTACATTGAATTTCAAGTTCATGATTGTGCCGCTTGAGATATATGGTCGTTACTAATCTGAAGAACTTTTTTGGCACTCAAGGAAGAAAATAATGTGTTGGTTGTGAACCCAATCACATAATGTTATGCTAAAAACTTGATTATTTTTAATAGATTTAAATTTGTTTTTAGACCTCAATTTGATATGCTAATTTTGTCTTAAAAAAATTATAGAAATTAGTCAACCAAAAATTACAATGGTTTTAGTTTTTCAAATATATCTACAAAAAATAGTCCTGAAAAAATTGGTTGGACGAGTGAGGGAGTGTGAAATCATGTTATGTGTTGACTGGGTTGTTAAGTAAGAATGTAAATTTTTTTGGAGGACTGATTCCTGCTTATTTGTTTGAAGGACTAAAACAATAATCATGTTTTTTGGAGGACTAATTTTCATATATTTGCTTTAAAGGATTAAACAAAACAATCGAGTCACATACAAAAAATAAAATAGATTTATTAAACCTTTTTATTATAACCTAAATGTAATAAATATATTTTTCATCATGATCTGTGATGAAAACTGTACAATGTTGAAGGCAACATGGAGCTAATGCTGGTGTTTTTGGAACTGAGCCCAAAACATTGCTGTGCTGAGTTAGACTGGCATACATGGGCCTCATACTCATTAATGGACCTCTTTTTACATCTCCTAGTGTTTCTTGAGACACTTCCAAATTATCATAAAAGGTCAAAATTATCTCTCATTATGATTGCTTATTTTAGAATTCTTAAATAGATAATAATATAATTATTTTGATATAATTTAAAAATAAATAATTATATAATTATTTTGATATAAGTTCATAATTACTTATTGAAAAAAAAAAGTTATTCATTCAAAATATTTTCG
>Ga0123340_1002131_pt1 | contig 17557 bp, 10 predicted proteins | sample SirMexnodulemix_FD_89961 | JGI IMG/M metagenome (GOLD analysis project Ga0123340, IMG submission 89961) | Root nodule microbial communities of legume samples collected from Mexico - Siratro Mexico nodule mix | ecosystem: Host-associated > Plants > Roots > Nodule | place: Mexico: Nepantla... | reverse complement strand
TTTTTAAATATATAATTTAATGTTTTTTTTTTTTTTTAAATAATATGCATTTATTTTGAATAGGAATACCATATATATACGTAATTTTTTTTAATTATACTTAATAATTTGAAACTCAACAATCACTTTATGATAAAGAAAGGCTAAATCATTAATCTCTTGGAACAGTTGTCATTGCTAACTTTATTTTATTTCTAACACACCTAAAAAAGAAATTGCACCTAAAAGATTTACATTATATTGAAACCTTTCTAAAATGGGAATACTCTGTTTTCGTTTAGAAGTGATGTGATCGATACCAACTAAGTCACTGCAAATAAAAGTTAAATAGAACATTTTAAAAATGATTTCAGTAATTAGGTTATTCTAGAATATATGATTCATTTACAGCTATGTACAAACGATAATTTGATTACAAAATATGTTATAATTTTGTGAAACGTATTATTTCATATTCATAGATAAAGTAGGGGTGGCGGAGTGGTTAAACGGAACCAAAAGCATCGCTGTGTTATATTATTCCTTCACGAGTTATATTATTTATATACCTTTTATACAACATTTTCTAGTTATAAATACTCAAATTGACCAAGTATGATTTATATCATCAATTGGAATATTTTCTCTCATGTTCTTATATTTTTATTATTAAAATTTAAAAAATGTGTATAGATATATAATAATATCAGTCTCTTCTTTTATTTCTGGCGTGATAATCAAGTAGGGTATGTTCAGTGATGATTGAGGCCTATTAAATTAATCTAATCCCATTTTATTTTATTTGATGACAGAACTGAAACTAGCTTTTGATTAATGGAAGAATCACGGGCAGAGGAATCACTTTAATAGCTTTTGTGCAACAGTAACAGTAACAGTAACAGGGAACCACAGTTTGATAACGACCACAGAACACTTATCTAAATTTCCATGTGCCTGTCACTTTCTCAACGGTCACCAAACGGTCATTTCTTCTTATCCATCCGATTTCCTTCACAATCCTGTGGCTCTCATTTCCCTACCGTTACTTGGAGCTCAGAAAAAAGTTCAACTTCAACCACTCTCCAGAACCATCCCTAACGGCTACTGTTATCTTTTTTCCACTCTCCAACTAACATCCTTGTTTAGTGACATGCATCATATGATTATGTTTCAAACAAGATTAAAACTTTAGACAGAGGGTTATTCATGTAGATGTATATTTACATATTTACACGTTAAAACATTAAAAAGACAAAAATATTAGGGATGAGAGAGTGAAGTCTGCGGCGGATAAAGAAGAAGACAAGTTTGTACCTTCTACACTTTTCCAGAAAATTATTTTTGCCCTTTTCATAATTGGACACATCACCATGTTAAGACCTTAACCTACGTAAAAAAATTAGTTTTTTAATCCTAGAAGTACTATAATCAAAATCACAACAACAGCCTTTGCTAAGAACAAAAAAACAGCCACACTTAAACCTTTTACTTTACAATAAATAATTATTACCCTGGAGTTGTGTTGTAGTTTTGAGTTTGGTCTTTACTATATAAAGGAGTAGTGGAAGGCTAGGTAGGTTATTAAAGTTGGAAGAGAGGGAGATTAAGCAAAGAAAGGAAAGGGTGTGAGGGTTTTGTTGCAGAGTGAGAATGGAGAATAAAGAGGAAGATGTTAAGGTTGGAGCAAACAAGTTCTCAGAGAGGCAGCCATTGGGTACAGCAGCACAGGGTGACAAGGACTACAAGGAGCCACCACCAGCTCCTTTGTTTGAGCCTGGTGAGCTCAAATCATGGTCCTTCTACAGAGCTGGGATTGCTGAGTTTGTGGCCACCTTCTTGTTCCTCTACATCACCATCTTAACTGTGATGGGTGTCAACAGGTCCTCTTCCAAGTGCTCCTCTGTTGGCATTCAAGGCATTGCCTGGTCCTTCGGTGGCATGATCTTTGCCCTTGTCTACTGCACTGCTGGAATTTCAGGTATTCTACTGCTTTCCCATCTTCTCAATGTTTTGGATCTACCCTTTTGGATCTAGTTCAATTCCAAAATTTTGTTCATGAAAAGATCATGTTTTTCAATTATTTTGACACTATTATTAGACAATGTGTTTTTGTTTACGAATGTTTTGCTTTGAGACATGGAACTGAGCCAGATCTGTGTTTGTTGTTGTAGGGGGACACATCAACCCTGCTGTGACCTTTGGTCTGTTTTTGGCAAGGAAATTGTCCCTGACAAGGGCAGTGTTCTACATTATCATGCAGTGTCTTGGAGCCATCTGTGGGGCTGGTGTGGTGAAGGGGTTTGAGGGTAATGCAAGGTATGAGTTGTTCAAAGGTGGAGCAAATTTTGTGAGCTCTGGATACACCAAGGGTGATGGACTTGGAGCTGAGATTGTTGGCACTTTTATTCTTGTCTACACCGTTTTCTCTGCCACTGATGCCAAGAGAAACGCTAGAGACTCTCACGTTCCTGTATGTGCTCTTTCTTTACATTGCATGCATTCAATTAACTTGGCATGTTCCAAATTTGCAATTAATGTGGCTAATTTATTGTATGACATGATACACTTGCAGATTTTGGCTCCACTTCCCATTGGATTTGCTGTGTTCTTGGTCCACTTGGCCACCATTCCCATCACAGGAACTGGCATCAACCCTGCTAGGAGTCTTGGAGCTGCCATTATCTACAACAGGGACCATGCATGGGATGACCAAGTATGTTCCTCACTTCCATAATTTTTCAAGACTTGAAATTTTGATCTATTCTTAGATGATGAAATAATTTGTTATTTTGTGGTTTGCAGTGGATTTTCTGGGTTGGACCTTTCATTGGAGCTGCTCTTGCTGCTTTGTATCACCAGATAGTTATCCGAGCCATTCCTTTCAAGGCAAGGGCTTAGGCTCTTCATTCTTCCACGTGCTTGCTTCAGATTTAATTGTTGTTTATGTATCTGCTGCTTAATTTGGAAATTCATCATGTGAATCTTTTTGTGTTAATCCTTTATGGATGTAAATTATGACATGGTTACCTCCTTTCTATTGTATTTGTGACACTCTGAATGGTTACTTCTTTTATCTATTCTTTTATATGGATTGCTTCTTTTATGATATTGCCTCAGCAGAAAAAAAAAATGGGAATACATATATTTCGATATGTATCAAGCATGTGAAGGTCTAATATCAAGAAAATTCATCATATTTTTCTCCTATAAGAGAGAAGTATTGTAGAGTGTTAATGTCACCATTCTTTAGTTGATTTCGGTATTAAGAAAACAGTCGTTCAATATATCTGCTAGGTACTAGAAAATGTTTTTCTTTAATACAACTTTTTTTAAATCAAGTGTAAAAATATGATATTTCGACCTATTTTATTTTGACACTACTATGCTGAAAAATTTAAAGATTGAAGAGTTAACCATGATTGAAAGTTATGACAAGAAATTTGTAGAAGTTATCGATACTTCGTCATTTAGTACAGTTATTACTCATCAAGGAATTAAATGAACTTCAATCAAGTTTTTCATTTCCTTTGAGCATTTTCATTTCAACACTTTAATTCTTACCTTTTATCCTTTCAAGAAATCATTTTTCATTTCCATTTACATTCAATCTTTTTACTTTTGAAGCACTTTAACTTTCCAGCCTCACTTACATTTTTGTGCCCATTCGCAAATGCAATGTTCTATACATTTCTTTAATGACTTTAGTATACTTTACATGCATTTTTTTAACTGTTTTGTTACTGCTTTCCAAGCACTTTAATCACTTTTACTTTATATTTCACGTTTTTTAATTGATTTTATAGTAATTTAATATCATTTATTCGTTTTCAATTTATATTTTCAAAGAAAGTAAATATATTTCCTCCTATCTAGACTGTGGAATTATATTTGTTGATACAATTACAAAATTTCATGTTAACTACCATAAATAATAATTACTCTAGAAATAATAATCATTATAAGTAATAAAACTTGTTCTACGAGTGTATAATAAGCAAATGTTTGAGTACGCAAATGATTGTTTTTCTTAAATAAAAATCAAACTCAAATCCTTTATTTATTTTTTTAAAAAAAATATGAGTATTTTGAACTTGAGTTAATAATTTCAACTTCGTTTTAGTCAGATAAAATTCATTTTAAAAAAATACATTTTTTAAAATAAAGAAATAAAGAAATAGACAAACTAAAACTATACATTAACCCCAAATAGTTAGAATTGTCCACACTACCTATTATTGCTTTAGTTCGTTTAAAAAAATTAGCTAATCCATAGCTTGAATTTTTCTTAAGAGATGTAAAGCCACTGAAACAACGTATATGAAATAAAATAAATTTTCAATTCACTAAATTTTCTAAAAAATTTCGGTTACAAGATTTTATATTAGACCATTAGCAAAAAAACATTATTGATCACACTAAATTGTCATTAAAAAATACCAACAAAATATTTAATGTCATTAAAAAATACCAACAAAATATTTAATTACAATAAATATTTTTATTGATAAAGGAATTGATATAAGTAATTCCATTGAAGATGTTACAAGTCTTCAACTTTTTGAAAATTTACACAAATCTATCATTTATTTTAAAAATATTATTTCATCACTTCTTTTACATCACACACGGAAAAAAAATTGCAGGTGTGATTTGAAAAAAAAAAATAGGAAGAGTTAATTGTAATTATTTTTAGTAGTTTCCGTTAATAAATAAATTACCTGAAACAAGTAGCTGGGTGTGTGTAAGTTTAATTCACAAATTTGTGTTTTGACTTGTTTGGTGTGCGAAAGTAAAAATGTGGTTTCTCGGTTGGAAAGGACCGTCAGGTTTCTCAGCCTCTTCGACGGCCGAACAAGTCACTGAAGGGATTGATGGAACCGCTCTCACCGCCATTGTCACAGGTTTTTCTTCCCCTTTTCTTTTTTTTCTTTTTTTATTTAATAAAAATTGGGGTTTATGTGTTTCTTGGTGCTGAGAAAATTGGGGCGTGTGTGTTTGTATTAAAGGGTTTTCCACTTGAAGCAAGTCAATATTTTTAATGTTGTCTGTCCGAGAACGCCCTTGTCCACATGGAACCCTTTTGTGTGATGAAATGAATTGAAAGTTGACAGTATTATTTTTCTTGTTGTGTTGTAGTTTAATGATGCATCACTTAAGGCTTATTTCAATGGTAGCATTTTATCAAAGCTTTGTATGAAAATAGCCCAATTGAAGACACAACACTTGTGATCTCTTAAGAGAATGCTATGTAACCTAATCTGGTATACCATACAGTACATGCTACACAGATTGTTTAACTTTCTTTGGTTCTGATGGTAACTAGTTTTGCTGAATTGTTGAACAAATGAGACCCATATTACTTGTTATTTAATTTAGATGGGAGTCTTAGTTATTCTGTGGTTTTAACTATCATGATTCAGTACTAATTTAGTCCATTTTCAGGAGCATCAAGTGGTCTTGGTCTGGAGACCACCCGGGTTCTTGCATCCCGCGGTGTCCATGTTGTTATGGCAGTAAGGAATGTGGACAGTGGTAAGAATGTCAAAGAAACTATTCTTAAGGAAATTCCCTCCGCTAAAATCGATGTTATGGAGTTAGATCTAAGCTCTATGGCATCGGTAAGGAAATTTGCTGCAGATTTTGACTCATCTGGTCTTTCACTCAATATCCTAATGTAAGAGATCTTAACTCTAGCTGTTTTAAGATAATTTGGGTAATGTTTTGTCTGTTTGGCTCCATGTGAATGATTGATGACCTTTTGTTATGCTGTTATCTTTCTGGAAAGATGTTTTTGCCAATTTTTACTACTTTCTTGGTTGACAGTGTTTGATAAACTATACCTGTAAAATTACGTCCTTGTTTTATTTGTTGATTTTGAAATTTGAAACAAGTTATATTCGTTTGCTTGTTTAAAAGTTGAAAAAAATAATATTCTTTCTTTCCCTTGAAGTAACAATGCCGGGGTGATGGCAACTCCATTCATGCTTTCCCAAGACAATATAGAATTGCAGTTCGCAACCAATCATTTAGGTAATATATTACATGTTTACTTCACATAATATGTGAGATTTCTCCAACCTCATTTATGCTAAACGTCTTTCTAAATCATCACATATAACTTAAAGTTGGTGTTCTATTATGATTTTCAAAAATATTTTTGAAGATTAATGCTTTTTTAATACTATTTTGTAGGTCATTTTCTCTTGACAAACCTTTTATTAGAAACCATGAGGAAAACAGTACGAGAATGCAAACAGGAAGGAAGGATAGTTATTCTGTCATCAGAGGCACACAGATTTGCTTACCGTGAAGGAATTTTGTTTGATAAGATCAATGACGAATCAGGGTATTAGTCTGATTGGAATGATAAATCAATGATAAACCTTTTCCCTATTTGCTACAAGGCTCTTGCTATAAAAAAAATCATAATAAATGTATTCTATTCATGTCTAATGTTGAGTTACCAAAATTGCATAATTTCCACCTCTATCTGATTTTTAACAGGTACAACAGTTATTTTGCTTATGGACAATCAAAACTTGCTAACGTTTTGCATGCAAAGGAGCTTGCAAGGCGCTTGAAGGTATTATAATCATTAAAAGTCACCTCTAGTTTATGGAATTTCATTGGTTCCACTTTATTTACTGCAATATTTAGTGTTCCATGTTTGTGAATAGCCTGCTTCAGTAATGGAGTTTTCAATCCTTTTGGTCTTTTGACTAATTGGTGAACTAATCGGTTTTAGTTTTGATGTAACCCTTGCATGTTTTCTTTGTTCAGGAAGAAGGAGTGGAAATAACTGTCAACTCCCTTCATCCTGGATCAATTGTTACAAATATTTTGCGATACCATGGTTATGTTAATGGTTAGTTTCTATGCCATTCAATTAGTGTGTTTGTTGAAGTATCCTTGCTTTTGGAAACAGGTCTGACGACCGGTTTAATAAATATTAGACATAGTTATACTGACTGATCTACATAATCCATATCAATATGCTTACCATTCTATGCATATATAGTAAAAGGGACATAAAGAGAAGCAAGACAGATGTTGTAGCTGGTGATTCTTGTACAAAATTCTTTGCATAACCATTTGAACTTTCGCCCATGTACTATGCGTAATCATTTGAACTTTCATTCATGTATCTACTACTTGGTTTATGCAGCCCTTGCTAATATGGTGGGCAAATACTTCCTTAAAAACGTGCAACAGGTATATAGTACATACAAATATTATCTGCAGCAGTGTGTGCTGATATGCTGTTATTCTAAAGGTTACACCGGTTTTTTGGCAATTGAATATGTTTATAGGGAGCTGCAACTCAGTGTTACGTGGCGTTGCATCCACAAGTCAAGGGAATATCTGGTGAATACTTTATGGATTGCAATAAGGCAGAGCCGACCTCTCTGGCTAAAGATTCAGAACTGGCAAAAAAACTATGGGAACTAAGCTCAAATCTGACTAATCCAAAGTAGCTTAGTTTGTTCGACTGGACTGAATTAGAGAAAGCTTCATACATGCCAACATTGTATTGAAAATGAAATTTCAGAGAATTAGAAATATATGGTAGCGTAAACCTAATCTTTAAGGCTTTAATAAATTACATCTCCGACTACCATTATTGCTTTGAGACTATTATTGTTAAAAATTGAGCTGTGTATATACTATATAAAAATATATAATCAGTTTCAAAATTGACCCGTTACAATACTCCGTTCCATTGATATCAAAATCGTTACTTGGAATGGTATCAGGAAATAGTATCAATGCAATCGCAATATTACCACATGTGCCGTGCAATAGTATCATATCAATGCAATATTACAGTGTGTTTGGTTAAGAGCATAAAACAAGATTACTTACCTTGTTGGTTGGCAAGAGTGTGAAGAAAATATGGATTGTATGGCTGTTATCTTAGAAATGTCTTCATTTCTTTCAAATTACACATTTCATAGTATTTTGAATGATAAATATCACATTTTAGTTGTATTGTAAGCTACTTCATCATCAATTTCTCCCAACCTTGAGAAAAGGTACGAATATTAGCCTTTTCATCTTGATATTTTTCGAAAATTTTTAATGAAATCTAAAAATTCCTTTCCATTCCCTTCTCTTGGATTAAACGCTACCAAGTTCTCAAGCGACTTTTAAAAAAGTAACCTCATTAATCTGAGTATACCGAATTGAATTGTTCGGGAAATAAAAGCATGAGATAAATTTAAATTTTAATTAGTCCAAAATTTTGGTTCTTGCAGATTGCTGCGACCTTTTCGGCAGTTAAGCCCGCATATGCTGATAAATTCAGCGTAGAGATATCGTAAAATGAGATGAAGAAACCCACCAACAGAGACAATTACAGGAGGAAACTGTTAAATAAATATAATGTTTCTCCAATATTTACAATAGGCATCTCTTTCTATACGCTTTGGCGTTCACCACCATTTTCGGCTAGGCCTAGGATGATGATTAAACACGAAAGACAGCAATTATGTTAGTAATTTACATTTCCTTAAGAGGGTTAAAAAATGTTTTAACGCAAGGCTGAGACTGAATGTTGCGCCTCCTAAGAAAACGCAGACTTCAGACGGTATTCGATTTCGAAACTCAGAACAAAATTGAGATTTACGATTTACCCAAATGTACTACATGATTTTGCTATTACGCTATCCGAATGTGCTTACCTTCAAAACTTTAATGCCTACCATCTGAGCGATCAGGATTTGGGGCATCGGGTTTAACATCCAGGCATGCATGTAGACGTACATAATCCCTCAATAGCTGTTGTGACCCGCAATCTGCCAAGTATGACTTCCCATTGCGGAATTTAATTGGGTCTCCCTGGACAGCCCTCCTAGAATGGTTATTGTCAGATGAACCTACATCCCGGCAAGCATGTGTAGTTTGCAAGTTTCTCCCAAACTGCGCATGCTTAGTACCATGATAAGTGGTATTTCCAAATGAATAAAAACCATGCTGAGGATTTTGGATCATACCAACAACTTCATTCGAGATTTGTGATTGCTTTCTGTGAAGAAATGGAATAGCACTGCCACCACTGGTTAGAGGCGAAGATGAGCCAGATGCAGTACGAGGGCTAGCTATTGGAATAGCACCATTCAGAGACTTTTGGATCATACCCGCAAGTTCATTTGAGAATAGTCGTTGCTTTGTCCGATGAAATGGAATAGCACCGCCGCCACTGGTCAGTGGCGAAGACGAGCCAGACGCAGTACGAGGGCTAGATATTGGAATGGCGCCATTCTGAGACTTTTGAGTCATACCCACAACTTCATGTGAGAATAGTGGTTGCTTTGCCTGATGAAACGGAATAGCACCGCCCCCACAGGTTAGTGGCGAAGATGAGCCAGATGTAGTAGGAGGGCTAGATATTGGAATACAACCATTCTGAGACTTTTGGATCATACCCGAAACTTCATGTGACAATAGTGGTTGCTTTATCTTATGAAATGGAATAGCACCGCCACCGCTGGTTCGTGGCGAATATGTGCCAGATGCAGTACGAGGGCCAGATATTGGAATAGCACCATTCTGAGACTTTTGGATCATACTCAAAACTTCGTGTGAGAATAGTGGTTGCTTTGTCTGATGAAATGGAACAGCGCCGCCACCGCTGGTTAGTGGTGAAGATGAGCCAGATGCGGTACGAGGGCCAGACATTGGAATAGCACCATTCTGAGACTTTTGGATCATACCCACAACTTCATGTGAAAATTGTTGTTGTTTTGTCTGATGAAATGGAATTGCACCACCGCCACTGGTTAGTGGCGAAGATGAACCAGACGCAGTACGAGGGCTAGATATTGGAATAACACCATTATGGGACTTTTGGATCATACCCGAAACTTCATGGGAGAGTATTAACTGCTTTGTCTGATGATATGGAATAGCACCGCCGCCACCGGTTAGGGGCGAAGATGAGCCAGACGCAGTACGAGGGCTAGATATTGGAATAACACCATTATGGGACTTTTGGATCATACCCGAAACTTCATGGGAGTGTATTGATTGCTTTGTCTGATGATATGGAATAGCACCCCCGCCACCGGTTAGGGGCGAAGATGAGCCAGATGCAGTATGAGGGCTAGATATTGGAGGTGACATCCTTCCACTTGTATGCAATGATTTATAAGGCAAAGAGGGAGAAATGGGACCAGAGATCTCCCTTGGTGTATGAGGATCACTGTAAACAAAGGGCACAAAAAAGTTAGTACCTTCTCTTTCATGTCAAAGTACGTAAAATAAATAAAAAATAGCATAAATTTTACCAATATGACATCAGATCCTTTATCCATCACCTTTCTTTGTCAACTATTGAAACTTAACTATAAAGCTACTTGCCTAAAATAAGTGCTAAAATTATGCAGATTCCTAGCTTTTGAATAAATGTACAGCTACAAATATTCATATGCACAAAGTAGACGGTTGTATTTTATATCGTGATCTTTCCCATGCTTAAGGGTGTGCCATATTTGAGTTTGAAAGAGACCTTGATCCACAACCAGCTCTCAAGTTTCTAGGCGGATAGATCCCAGCTACTTCTGAGTCTAAGAATGAATTACTTTTTGCAGGTCCAATGACCTAAAAGAAATTCAAAGTGACGAATCGTGAGAACTCATGGACAACGTAGCCATGCACAAACTGAGAAAAACAATGCAGCTTAACAAAAGATGATTGTATGAAATGACATACCAGAGATCTCACTGCATTTATTATGGCAGTTGGATCTTCTGAAGGAACGGCAGTTAAAATAGATCTTTCCAGCATAGCATTTTTAACAAATGAATGCTCTAGAAGTTGAGCAGCCGAGGGACGATTTTGCGGATTCCTTTGCAAACAAAGCCTCACAAAATCTTTTCCATCTTCTGAAAGATGATCTGGAATTGTCGGAAGCTCCTTGCTGTTCCCAATCTTAAACATAGCAGCAACCTTGAAATATGTGGTGTGAAACAACAGAACAAGTTAAGCAATCAATGTTTCTAGACAAGCATGTCCTCCAAGTTTCCAACCAAGAATCAGTTATTTTTGTCCGAAAATAGATTTCAAATGCACATACATAATATTCAAGATACTTTTAGTCTGTCTACAAACTCACCCCTTCATATTGGCTCCAAGGAGGTTTTGTTGTCGCCATCTCCAAAACAGTGCATCCCAGACTCCATATATCAACCGCAAGATTACAACCATTTGAATTTTTTATAACCTATATAATTAAGGCGGTAACACAGATAAGAATAGACTACACCATAAGACCACTTACAAAATAGTGTTAAAATGAATGCAGAAATTATCCTGACCTCAGGTGCCATCCAGTAAGGACTTCCTTTGAAAGAAAATGGACAAGATGACCCACTTATCTGCAAACCATTCAACATAGGAAATATCAAGTCAGAAAGATGGCAAAGCAGGTTATCCACCCTGCCAAATGAATGGGGCAGGATAGGTGGGCCCCTTTTTTTTTAACAGTTGGGAAAATCAGTGCACCTAAATAAAAAACATTTTTTCAATATAGTGAATGAGATGAGAGCTGAGGGTGCGGATGGAAGTTCGGGAAAAGAGTATGATGGGTCAACTCAACCTATCAAAAGCCACTGATTATGTGAGGCGGGTCTTGCACTTGATGGGATCAAATGTTTATACCCAACCCACCAAACATTGACATTAATTAGGTTGACCTGGCTAGTCAAACCCATTGCCATGGAATATTCAACTCAAATCTGCGCAATGAAACATTTAAATGCTCTTACAAAGTCATAGATGTGGCACAATAAAACATTTAAATGCTCTTACATGCTTTGCCACCCCAAAATCTGCCAATTTTATCCGCCCATTAGGGTCCACCAATATGTTTGCTCCTTTAATGTCCCTGATCAGAATCTAGGGATCAGACCAGGTGAAATCGTCTCACAAATCACATCATAATTAAAACAATAGATACGGATTGAAACCATAGTTATCAGTCTAGGAGACTGGCGCATAGCAGCCACCTCTGAAAACACTATATCGGGCTAGCAGTAAGATAGATGTTTATACAAACTAAATAATCTTGTATGCTTAAACTCAAAAAAGATATATATATATACAGAAATTCCTAATAAATAACAACTCACAAGATTGCACACATGATCACCATCAACCTAGAAGCAATGTGGTAATAAAAATAAAAAATAAAAAAACGAAAGATACTGGGGAATTTAATAGAAAAAGAGCATGAAGAAATTAGTAGAATGTGAAATGGGAAGTTTAAAAGGAAGAAGAGCAGAAGACATAAACCAAAGTGCTGTAAAGTGTGAAGGAACAAAAGTCAAAACAAAGGTATAGAATGGTCAAGGAAGAAGGATTTCAAAGTCTATTAGTTTCTAAAGCAAAAAATGTACTAGAAAATAGGAAAGAAATCATAGTTTTACCCCAAAAATCTAAAGTTCAGAGGTAAAATGGGTTTCTATCACGGGAGCGCCACTATAGAACATGAAAAGACGCTAGCAGCTGCAATGACTGCTATTGAAAACCGCTATTCTATTTCAATCCCATAGCAGCTCAAACCCACTCTGCTGAGCTACTCCGCTACAGTGCGCACTGTAATGATTGAAAAAATATATAAGACTTCAAGTACAATATGCATAAAACTCACCTGTGAACAGTGTTCTTGGCGTGCAAATATGCAAGTCCTAACAAAATTTGCCGAGTATAATTGCGAATTGCAATTTCACCTAACTGGCCATATTCTTTAACCAGCTTATAGATTGACCCACCGGAGACATACTCCAAGTATACATAAAGTCTGTCATCGATCTGTTTAGGCATAAAAATTTCATAAAGCAGTAAATACATTCTGAACTTGACAGTCGGTAGTCAATAGTTTGACAGTATCTGAAGCACTAAATAACAATAGTAGCTGCAACTGCAGTTAAGAAGAAACTAATCGTGTTTCTCAAAACACACAAGCAATTATAACAACTGACTTGTGCAAACGTGAAAGTCTCGATTTATGTAAGCAGATTCAGAAAGTGAAATCATTAATAAAGTCAAAGACTCAATAAATACCGTCTCAGATCCATAATACTGAACAATATTTGGATGCCGCAACCGACTAAGCATTGCAATTTCCTGCAAATGCCATCACATACGTGAATATTCATCGCCATGATTATAAAATGCCATTAATTCAAAATTATCCCTTGTTCTACTGTTTAAACAAAAAGTAAAGACAATTGAGGAAAGTAAATGATTTTTTTTCTTGCGTCATAATTTTAACCTTCCCAAAGGAAAAGCAAGTGTAAGACATGTAACATGGATCATAGAAGGGCATTCCACCGAATCTACAGAAGAAAACTTACTTGGCCAAGTTGCTGTGCACTTTCCCTTGATTTAGCGTCATCTGAAAAAAGGGTTACCTCCTTCATCGCACACATCTCACCACTTTCTCTATAGAACATCAGAAGTTGAACTAAGTCACAATTAAAAAGCTGAAAGAATTTAATGCAGAAAAAAACACAAAGCATGTTTTTAAACAGGACCAGTGCTGACATTAACGGATAAGGGCGATGTAAAAAGTGGAGAAATGCATGTTCAAAAACAATCTGTTTGATTAAGAATTCTTGAATCGCGCATACAGTGATTATTGGTCCTACAGCAGAATATATCTGGCAGGCACTTGAGTAATTTGGTACTGCTATACTACCCCTCCCTTGGTACTTACACCCTACCCAAAATTTACAGATTACTCACACTTCATACAGACCTGTTAAAACCAAGATATACATGTCCAAATGTTCCCCTTCCAAGCAACTGCCCTTTTTTCCAGCGTGAACCTGGGCTTATCGAATTTTCTGATCCGGCTGGACTACGAGGGGCTGAAGGAGTTGTTGATGCAGAATAGGTTGGAGAAAATGGACACAGCTTAGTGACTGTTATTGGAGGAAGGGGTAACTGATGATTTTTTAGTTTCACATCATCAGAGCGTCTTGTATGTGCTTCTGCTGCAGTTCCTCCAGCTTTAGGATGCAGAGGGGTCACAGTACCACTCTGTATCCTGGAACTGGGACCAGGGCTTGTCATTCTGGGACTAACTATTGGAGAACACTCAGGGCTACACCTGTTTTGCGGCAAAATCACGTGTCCTGAAAGATCCCCACCAACTGAATTATGACTAGAATTACGGCCTGAAACCATACTATAGGAGTGCCCAGAAGTTATACCTGGATAAGGCTTTCTTGTCTGTAATTCGGAGTTCAACATTTGTTCAGGACCAGATGCTCCCATTGCATTTCTAGGACTTAATATTGAACTATCTGGAACACTACACAAACCACCTGGGCGAGCTACTTGCAGATTTTGCAGATGTAAAGGAACCCCTCTTGGTGAGGTAGACAATGGCTTATTATTGCACGGCTGAGGACTTGGTTTTGAGAATGTTCTTGAGTTTCTTTGGATAGTAATAAGAGGTTGATTCTTGTGCACCAGACTTCCGGAAATAGAAATAAATTTAGTAACAGAAGGGACAAAAGAAAAGGTAAATAGATGGAAAGCATTAAAAAAAAATGTATCTAGAAGGAGACAAAACTACCTGAAAGAACTATTAATGGTGGCTCGGTTTCCATTTTCACAGTCAGAAGCCAGAGGACTAATAAAATGCGGCGAATCAAATGAGTTGCCACTATCAATTGAGCCTTCACTAGAAACAGATGCAGTGGCTATTTCTCCTTCCATATCAGTAGCGTCCTCCTTGCTTGAAACAAAACCAGGTATTGGAAGGGGAACATATAGAGATGGCTTTGAGTTTATGGCTCTATCAACTTTTGATGTCAAAATAACCCCAGGATTTGCACCAATGGCATCTGAATGATGTGACCCTGGTAATGGGAGTGGTTGAGAGAGAGGCCTTTCTGCAAAACTTTGACATCGGGATACATGTGTAGAGGGTGATGGTGATCTTGAAGGTGCAAGAGATCTAGATCCCTTCTTGGAGAACGCATAATCACGATGTCTCCTTGATCTTCCAGATTTATTATTGCATTTATCTTCAGAAGCATTCTTTAATTTCCGCTGTATGGTGTGAACAATACATTCCCTGTTTGGCTTCTTTTCCACCTCTTTGGAAGAAGACTTTCCCCACCACGACCGCATGTCTTAGGAAAAGCTTGCCAAACACAGAGGAAAAGAGCAGGAACTATTTGCAAATTCTGGGTGTAAATTCACATTTAGCATTCGAACACAAATGTTTGCAATACAATTAATTCAACTGGGGTTCCTCTGAAGTGCCACACCATAATAATCTGTAAAAGACCTCCAATGTTGGTTTGTTCTAAAAAATAAACATTTAATAAATAAATCATCCACACCAAAAGGTTTTATAGAAGTAAAGGAGATCAGATAATTCATAATCTATGTTGTAGTAGTCTGTGGCACTTGCTGAAACCTATTACATGACAACATACATTATAGATGCTTTCACATTCCAAACAGAAATCCAAGGAACCCAGGAACATTGTCTGGTTGAAAATTAGATGGCGAGCTGATAATATGATGGTTCTAGGAAATTGAAGACAACAAAAGTATCCCATCAATTAAGTTTTACTGAGTTGTAAATTTGTCACATACAAACATCTAGTGCCAAAGTACCCTAAAAACGCCCAGAAACCATGGCAGTAACTTGTTCTCTGAAGACAGTTGTATAATTCTATATTCAGAACATAAAAAGTGTGAACCACTGACAATGAAGTAATGAAGATAGTTTAGAAACTGAGTTCTATAATTAGGCAAGGAGAAGCAGCAGCAACAACAACAAAAGTATTATTCCACTGTCTGAAGTCGGCTACATGGATCACATGAAACTACTAGACAAGGTTCACTTAGGCATAATTGACCCCGTATTTTAAATCCTGGATAGTGGTTCTTAGCGACCAGCCCGCAAAATACTATAACAGGATTGTAGAATAGCCACACTTTTGAAATAATTTATACAGTTTATATAGTGTATAATATACATGTAAATTCATAAAAATGGTAAAAACTGCATGCATTAATGACATTCATGAATAACAACAAAAATCCTAGATACGAATCACTAAATATTAATCATTTCTTTCTAGAGAAGAAACTAGCCAGTACACACATAGAGTTATCAAGTCCATTTCATCCATCCTCTCTCTTTCAGTTTTGTATTCAAACCAGATAGCAATTAAGCTCTAAACACAGACAACTGGCAAACAACATTCAACAGGAACGTAAAATCAGTCCAGTGAAGCACAAATAACCAACGACAGAGCCGTAGAGGCCTTCAATCAGATCCACTAGTTCAACCAGCTCTCGAGAGCTAAAACGACAACATACACAGCGATATTCACAAAGAAATTGACTCGAAATCGCACGCACCGGCAATGCCAGGAGCAGCAACAAACCAACAGCAAACAAAAATGAGCTCCGATTCCTACACAGAAAACAGCAACCGAAGCTCAACAAGTTCGAATTCCAGAAAGAAACATGCAAACGATTCTGCACAATGATAGGGTCTCGAAACACACAGATTATTCAAACCAGCAAGATAAATCAAACGAAGAACGAAACACACCGTAACCCTACACTTACTCAGTTATACCTTTCTTCAGCACCAGAACATCGACATTTGCCGAAGATAAAATCCTCGAGGTGGCCGTTCATCACAGGCACTGTAACGCGAAGCTAAAGAGTCAGAGAAAAGCCATGGGAACTTGCAAGAATAAGAGCTAAAAACAGGCACAAAACAAGGTACTTTCAGTTTAGTGCTATTGCCCGAGCGTTAAGTGCAGTGTGAGAAACTAATTAAATAATAATAATAATTAATGATTTATTAATTTTTAAAACTTTAATTAAACGATTCAAAAATATTGCGTACGGAGCATAAACGAGTGGGAACCACGTCGTACTAGGTATCTCACCGTTAAATACTCAGTTGCAGATATGAATTACGCATCCAGTAATCTTGCGGCTGGGGTATCCTCAATTTGGCGCGATCATGGTATTAAATTGCATCCTATAACAGAGAATCTTTATCTCATCTGTACATAACGGCAACTTATTCAATAATCAATTATTTATTTATTATATTTGTGGCTTACCGATTAAGAGGATTTTTTCTTTTTTCTTTTAATTACTTTCGGATACTCTCATTCTTTTTCCTTTTTTAAACAAGCTATAAAACAATGTTTTAAATCCAAGTGAACTTTTCAAAAAAATGTAAAAAAAAGGTTAAATGTGTCTTAATTATTTTTATTTTCTCAAAATTTGAAATAAAAGTTTATATTTAAACATAATTAAAACTGTTTCTTTTTTAAATGGAAAATTTTGAGAGATTAAAATCGTATTTCTTAAACAAATTTAAAATTAAAATGATTTTTTTCCTTGGAACTAAAACTGGATTCATCCTAGATATTGAAAACACAATTACACTAAAAATTATACGATAAATATTCATAAAGTATTATTTTGTATAATATTATAACAACGTTTGGTACTAAAATATTAAAATAATATTATAACTATTGAGTATTTACTGAATATATTTAAAATTTAATAGTTATAT
>Ga0123340_1002129_pt1 | contig 17558 bp, 8 predicted proteins | sample SirMexnodulemix_FD_89961 | JGI IMG/M metagenome (GOLD analysis project Ga0123340, IMG submission 89961) | Root nodule microbial communities of legume samples collected from Mexico - Siratro Mexico nodule mix | ecosystem: Host-associated > Plants > Roots > Nodule | place: Mexico: Nepantla... | reverse complement strand
TTCTAACCCTAGCTTATAAGACAAGCTTCTAACCCTAGCTTAGAAGACAAGCTTCTAACCCTAGCTTATAAGACAAGCTTCTAACCCTAGCTTCTATGACAAGCTTCCCAAACCTAGTTTGCACTCTAAGGCTCTCACAAGGTGGTGACAAGTGGCACAAGGAGAGAGCTCCTTGTGCTACTTGGACTCCTTCATCAGGCCCAACATTATTTATGGACCTCAAGGCCCAAACTTACACTACATGGCCCAAAAATACAAGGCCCAAATTTATTTTACGTGGCCCAAATTATTCTAAACTATTTCAAACAATTTATACGAATTAGAGAACTTCTCCTTAATACTCTATTTTCTCCGTAGGGATTTCTTCATGTTTGTATTTGGGCCCGAGCAGCTGATTAAAAGCCCAAACAGGATGAGATGGGCCTAATCTTCTGGAAAGCTCTTAATTCTCCCTCTGACTCTTTGTCCTCTTTATTCATTGATTAATGTCGTTGGGGTGTACTCCATCATCCCCTCCCTCTTGAAAGGAATCTGTCCTCTGATCTTACAATGTGTTACGGACAGAAGCTTTATTATTGTTGATTTATCCACGATTTCCTCTAGTAGGATCAAACACCATCCTATAAAAACATGAACAATAGTAAAACAAATTGCATTTTCTCATAACATTTAAAAATGCAAATGAAAAGAAACTGTTTTCCCAGGTTAATGTACCCTTTACCTGATGTTAAACCTGAATAGATGATGTGAAGGATACTTTTATTTTTAATTTTTGAATATTTTTCTATTTGCCTAATATTTTGATCTTCTTGTTTAATTTCAAGCAACTCACAAGGTTTTTCTATGAGTGAGGTTTTTGTGTCAATGTCTAGTTCAGCCCCACACAAAGATTGTTCTACAAATATATCCTCACTAAATTTTTTTGTGTAAGAGGAGTTTGTGTCGATATCCCTAGACAGTGGTTTCTCTTCAACTAACTCCTCACAAGATTTTTCTATGGAAGAGGAGTCAACATCTATTTCAGCTTTAGACAAAGGTTCACTCAACTTCTCACAAGATGATTCTAAAGAAGAGCATTTTATATCAATGTTTGGTTCAGCTCTAGACAAACCTTTGTCTTGTCTTTCTTGTTCTTTCCTCTCTCGTGTTTCTTTCCGCTCTTTTCCTTTTCTCTCTCTTTCGTTGTGAATCATTCTATTTAATTTTTCTTCTATAAGCTCTATCCCTTTAAGTTCATAACCTAAGTGAGCTAGATGTTTTTCTAGTCTTTTTATCTTCTTCTTCTCCTCTTCTCTCTTACCACTCTCTTGAACTATAGCGTTGATGGGATTCTCTCTTGGTTTTTCACTTAAAGATTTTCCCTCCCTCTCATAGTTAGTCTTGGAATAAGAGTTAGAGTAGGAAGTTCGACTTGTGCCTTTTCTCAAAACTTGTTGTTCAACCTTTATACAAATTTTCACTAAGTCATGGAAATCCCTATAAGGGAGAAGTTCTACTTTATCTCTTATTTCTAGACTCAATCCACTTAAAAATCTAGCCACAATTACATTTTCATGTTCTCTAATTCCTGCCCTCATCATATACAATTTCATTTTCTGCCTATACTTTTCAATACTCATGTTTTTCTAATTAAGCCTATGAAGTTTGTCCATGAGTTCACTATGATAGTATGAAGGAATATGTCTTCTTCTAAGGGCACTCTTAAGATTAGTCCAATATGCTATGGTTGGTTCATGATGAAGAAATCTATCCCTTACTAAGGCAGTCCACCAATGCAATGATCTTGGAAAGTAAGAGTAGCCAGGGGAACCTTCCTTTCTTCACTCACATTAAAACACTCAAACAATTGTTTCACCTTCATTTCCCAATCCAAGAATGTATCTATATCATTAGTACCATGAAAATAGGGAAGATCTACTCTAGTTTCTTTAGGTTTTCTTTCTTTCTTGGGGTGGTGATAAGGGTTAGGTTGATAGTGATCAGTTGCTCACATGCTATTCCGCTCGGGTTTTTCATCCTCACTATCAGAATAATAATATTTTTTTTATGAACTAGTTTTTGATTTATACTGGTGATCCTTCTTTTTTAAGGTCTTTAACTCTTCCGCCATAATAGCAAATTGTACATTAGTGTTTATTTTCATAATCCGAAGTTATTCCAATTTTTTTTTCGAAATCTGATGTATTATCCTGAGACTCATTGCCACTATGGTGAAAAGAATGTCAAGACATCTTAAATTTTGTAAAGAAGTGCTCTCAAGATAAGACAAACTAGTCTAGCACACTAGGGGGTCTCCCAGGAAAGTGAGGTGCGTCACTAGGATGGCTTAAGTACCAAGACTTTCCTTGCCAGAGCCTTGCCCAATGGACCTTCCTAGTCGTTCTTACAATGAGTCCACTAAGTCACAAATGAAGGCGACTCAATGCAAAGAATGAAACTAGTCAGTTTGCACAATTGGAAAGAAACAAAAAGAAGTAAAACTAATGCTTGAAAACTTAAAGCTAGCCGAGTTCTAAGGTGAAGTTCCTTGGCACTAAGGACCTTAGAAATACTTCACTGTCTACGCGTTTTGAATTATTCCACTAATGATAAAGAGTTTTGCAATTACAACTCAATTGAATACAATGAAAATTTTTCTAAAAATTAAAATTCCTAAACTGTGCACTCCTTGTGTTTGTGTTTTTGCCTCACTAGTGTATCACTCCTTTTTGGTGTGCTTGTTCAATAAGCTTTTCTGCACATGACCTTCATTTCTCATTGTGGATCATTCTCCAATAATGCTTGAAGTTCTGCCCTTGATGTATTCACCAATTCAACTCAAGTTCTTCACCAAAGTACTAATTTACCATGAGGTCACAAATACAAAGCAATAAAAGCTAATTTGAATAGCACAAATCAAAAGGATTATGAAATTGACAAACTCAAAGAATGCAAGTAAAGATTGACAAACAAGAAATTAAAGCTTAGAACGAAAGTTTAGTACTCAAAAAGATGATCTACGGATGGCTCTAGAGTAGATTAAGAAAAAGCAAAACAAAAACTAGAATTTCAGTTCTAACAACAATTATTGCGTGATTTATGATATTCTCTATAGTTCTTCTTTCGTCTCAAAACTTTAACCACAACTCCAAGCACAAGGATCATCCACACAAATTTTCAGAAATTTAGGACCAATACTGCTCTCACAATAAATCGAAAACAGAGAGCCTTTTTTCAGTATAGTAGTGCAGTTTTTCCAGTTTCAATAGTTCTCTGGCAGTAGTGTCTACAAAATTCATCACGGTCCGATTACTTAGAATTAGGTCACCAAATTTTTATCATACACTCCCAACATATCGAGCTAAGATCATGCAAATTTTAGATCCAAACGGTCACGGAATTGTTCGCAGTAAATAAAAAACAAAGGCGTTTTTACACTGTTATCAGTAGTTTAACCAGTACCGAGCATTCGGCTTTTACAATTTATTAATTTTTTTACAGATTGAATTAGAATGTGCCTTTTTGACAGTATCTTTACAACATATCAAAGTAGCCTCATACAAGTTTTCATGCACAAATACACAGTATTTCGTTCCCAGTAAATTCCTCAAGTTCTAGTGACCTTAATAAAAAAATAACAGTTCTGGAAAATGAAACGTATGGATTCCAACGAATTTTAGAACAAACTACAAGACATATAGGAATAATATGACTCTGAGAAACTCACTAATGATCTAATAATGAATTAAGGAACTCAAGATTGCAAAATTAAAAGGCACACAAAGCACACTATGACACAATACAATAAACACTTGCTGCTCATAATTTTTCTGCATAAGCATTTGCACAAACACCTAATTGACAAGTGTAAACCTAAGGAGTTTATGACAATTTGGAACCATACATGACTTTGACATATACTATGGATCATAAAATTAAAAGCTAGAACACAAATGAACAATTTGAATCGATTAAAATCAAAGAAGACACAAGAAATATCAAAAACAGTTTGCAGCACATACAAGAACACCTAAACAATGTATTTTTAGAAGGTTCAAAAAGATTGATGTGTTTTGAACCATTTAAATTCAACTAAAGCACTTTCAATCGGTGGAAAACATTCAAGACATGCAAAAATAGTGGTATACAACACGGAAAAGCAAAACCAAAAATGAGAGGATCAAGAACTTAGCTCTTGAAGACCAAAGCTCTAGATACCAAATGATGGAGAGGCTCATTGGCGTTTTAGCTTGTAGCTCATCCTCCAATGGATGAAGAACATGTTCAAGCCATTTGCATCGAACACATTGGATGGAAGGAGCTCCTCATGATGCGGAAGCAATGGATGTGGAGGAATTCACCATGGAAGGAAGCGTGCAAGGGAAGTTTGATACGGTTTTGGTGAAGAAGATAGTGAAAGCCTTGAAGGAGGTTAGGCCAACCTTCAAGGGAGAGTTTCTAGCTTCTAGGAGAACAAACTCAATGTGAAACTTGAGGCAATGTGCTGAAAATTTGGCAACATTTCATTACTCAAATCAAGTCTACAAGAGAGGTTCCTAAACCTCTTATTTATAGAAGAAATAATGAGCTACTTAGCTTCCCATGCAAGCTATCTAGGTAGGGTATGGGAGAAGCTAGGTTTAGAAACCCTAGCTTATAAGACAAACTTCTAACCCTAGCTTCTATGACAAGCTTCCCAATCCTAACTTGCACTCCAAGTCTCTCACAAGGTGGTGACAAGTGGCACAAGGAGAGAGCTCCTTATGCTACTTGGACTCCTTCATCAAGCCCAACATTATTTATGGACCTCAAGGCCCAAACTTACACTACATGGCCCAAAAATACAAGGCCCAAATTTATTCTACTTGGTCCAAATACAAGGCCCAAATTATTCTAAACTATTCTAAACTGTTTATACAAATTAGAGGACTTCTCCTTAATGCTCTATTTTTTCCACAGGGATTTCTTCATGTTTGTATTTGGGTCCGACCAGCTTATTAAAATCTCAAATAGGATGAGATGGGCCCAATCTTCTCGAAAGCTCTTAATTCTCCCTTGGCTCTTTGTCCTCTTTATTCTTTGATTAATGTCGCTGGGGCGTACTCCATCAACCTGTGTATAGAGGCTTCCTCGCAAAAGGTAGTTTGTTCTCAACCATGGATCGAAAAACTTAACTAGGATACAAGTCCTAGCTCTGATGCCAATTGTAAAACAAGTTTTGGCCGAGTTCAGGGGGCGAATTGAACACTTGAAAAATTTTCGCAAAAGTTCTTTTCCAAGATGAGGAATGAAGATTCTTTAAAGAAAATATTAAAGATGATATGAAGAAGCAATCAACAAATGTACAAAATTATTCCAAAACAATAACAATCACACAGAAACAATAAACTAGAGACATATATTAGTTCTTGAAAAACCAGTAAGCAATTCAGTAAATTCTGGAAAAAGAGCTGTTGAAGACACTTCAAGAATTCAAAGAAATATTTCAGATAAGTGATGAAAGGAGTTTTTAGTAGAAAGAGTCAATTATTGAACAAAACAACTTCAGTTAGAAGTTTGAAAACTAAAGTAGTTCAATTATAAAAAAAATCAGATTTTCTGGAAAATCAGATTGATGAACAGTAACTCCAATGAATTAGAATACAGAACAGTTTAAGAAATGAATTTAATATACAATATTTAGATGAATTAGTTCATTCAAGAAAACTCAGAATATTACCAGAATGTTAAACAATCAATTCAGTTAATAAATTTTTTATCAAATTTTGAAAACAAGAAAATTAGCAAGAACTGTTCAAGATGAGAGCAAGAAAGAACAAGAACACAAGATTTTATCCTAGTTCGCCCTTCCTCAAGGGCTATGTCCAGTCCCTTACCAACCAGCAAGGATTTGCACTAAACAAGATCCAAAGATCAGTTTACAACAATACAAACTCTCACACTCAGCAAGAACACACTGCTCCCAGCAGTGAACAATCTATGAGCCCGATCGGAATAGACTGTATCCGAGGTTTAAAATATGAGCCTGATCGAAACAGATGGTTGGTATATGACAGGTGCGCACCTCTGAGTCTAACTCAATGCACGAGTCTTCCGAAGTAGAGAGTCTAGTGTCCTTGTATGTGAGATGAATTATGAAAGTTTGCATTGTTGTTGTTTGATTGAGATATAAATTTAATTTATGAAAATCTATTTTTTTAAAACTCTCTAGCTTACCCTTATTTTTGTGTGGTATTTATTTTGTTTTTAAACTGCGATGATCGTGTATTACACTCGAGCAGAGGATTTGACAGGTGGTGTAAGTCTTCGGTGAATTGTTGGAGAAACTTTATTTTATTTTATCTGTAATTTTATGAAGATATTTTTATTAAATTTGTTGAGCATTACACGGTCCAAAGTCTCTTTAGAGGATCAACATTATTATTATTAAAGCAGCAGACACATGATCCATGAAGAGATAAGTTTTCTATTATTTACTTCTATGTTATTGATTTGATTTAAATTGATTTTATAGCATGATGTGATTTAACGTTCAAATTTGTTCATAATGAAAAGTATTCAAATTATTACGGGGTATTTGAATGTGATTAATTGATTTTATATCATATTGTGCTATAATGTTCAAATTTGTTCATAATGGAAATTATTCAAATTATTATAGAATATTTAGATGTGATTAATTGATTTTATAGCATGATGTGCTGTAACGTTCAAATCAGTTCAAAATAGAAATTATTCAAATTATTGATGAGTATCCCAGATATAATTTCTCTATGTTATTTTAAATTATTTTTTATACAGACTTAATCAAGTTTAATGTAGTATGAAAATTAGAGAAATATTTCCAGTTTGACCTCCATACATAAGAAAGTCAAGATTGCTCTGTTCAAGCAACCCAACGGCTAGTTTCTAAAAAGTTACATATAGAGGAGCAATTTCAAGTTGAACAACAAGAAGCAAAAAGAGAAATACATCATATAATACATTAAAGAAAATATACTGAGTGTCTATTGTCAATTTGCTATTGAGATCATATAGAGTTTTGGGTTGTGTGAAACCATTGTGTAATTCTTCACCTTTGTGAAGTAAACCCTTGTGAGCCTTCATTGTTCTCTCTTTTGAGAGTGTTTCTTTAATTCTTGAGTGGTCTTGATCTCAGGGGGAGATTGAGACTTGTATAATCTGGAGAGGTTTGTATACTCGTTGTAACCTGGAGAGGTTTGTGTACTTGTTGTAACTATTTGCTAAATAGTGGAACCTCTTAAACAGTTTGTTTAAGAGAGAACTGGACGTAGCCCAAGAGATTAGGGTGAACCAGTATAAAATTGTTTTATCTGTGCTTATATATTTTTGTCTTGGTTAGTGGTTTCTATTTATAGTGAATGGAGTTTAGGCTCCATTCAACCCCCCCTTTTGGAGCCAACTGTTTCTACAAAATCTTATTTGGAGAAGTATATTTTGAAATACCTGATGAATATATGGATTTTTATATTCACATTTATTATTTAATTTTATGCAATAAAGTTCCTATTATATGAAAAATATGGGATGTTACAAACACCCTAACAAACAATTTCTAATCCAGAACTATGTGCGCATGGAAATACTTGTATTTTTTTTTTAAAAAATAAACATTTCAAAATTCACACTAATTTTACTCGTTTGATTAAATGTACAGGAGGGGGTACTAATACCTTCTCCACACGTAACCAACTCTGTTTCACAAACCATTTCCCTTCCCAATTTTTCCATAGTTTTCCATAATAAATTATGGTGGCAGCTCCTTTCGTTATTTTATTTTTCAAAATTTATTTTCTATTTTTTGTTCGCTGTCTCCGTGATCCCGGTTGCGATACACATAAACAAACATTTACATTAGTTAGTAAATCACATATTTTATCTATAAGAATATTAGTGTAAATATATACCGAAGGCTTTAATGTAAGATAGATGAGTTGTCTAAGCCAAACAATGAAGTTGTGTATTGTTTGTGCTACAAAAGTAGCTTCCAATGTTGACACAAGAACTGCAACACCACCATAACAAGCCATCTCCACATGATCTTTACCAAATTAGAGGGGAGAGGCACACGACGTAACATGGTGGCCCCTTCATAACACTTCCGAAGGGTCACCAATTACGACAAAGAATCATGATCAGCATACAACTCACATTGGCTAGTTGAGCCAATGTCATCCCTCGATGGATCTATAACAACTACACAACCCCCTTTAGTGCTTACTCTGATAACAGGAGGTAGGTTATGTTGGATGTAGGAGGTGGCTAGGACAAGAGTCTTAAAGTCTCCAACAACTTGTCAAACTCCCGCATTAAACTTTGTGTAAGCTTGTGGTGACTTCCTCCTTTATTTGTTGCCTTAGTTGTTGCAGATACTCTTGGCTAGATGCAGTGCAGGAATGAGATTCGTGTTACGATGATGCTTCAAAGAATAAGTAAATCCCCACACCGTATCCAGTAGTACAAACACGTTCAGGATGCTCAAGTTGTTCAATAATAAAAACAAGAATATCCTCTCAACCATGAGGAGTAAAAGTACCCTAAGTTCTATAGTTAACAATAGAATCCTACAATAAACAAAAAAAAAATTGTGAGACTTCATATTAAATAAAAATTTTCAAAAACACTAGTTAAACATATTTACTTATAATCCACACAGTCGTCCCACATGATTCATCGAAATTCCGTGTCCCCGAGCTCTTTAGATGGATCTGCTTCCATTTCTGGTGGCGAGAAGGTAGGGATGAAGATTGAATAAAATCTCCACTAGAACCATCCTTGACAACAGTATAATGTGCTTTAAGCTTTTATCTAATAAACTTCTACTAACTTTTGATTATCACCCCAAGACAATAAATGAGATATCTCATTATGTGCTTGGAGGGTTTGTGATTTCTTCTGAACACCATGTTAACATTCAAATCAATTCTATTTAGTAGTTAATAATACATGTAATGAACCATATCCGAAAACAAGGCAAGTGATATTAACATCCCATCTCTCAGATTGTTAAGTCTATATGATTTGTTGCCAAGTCTCTTCGTCAATACAAGTATATTTTGTGCAAGGATTTTCACCTTTCCTTGCACCAAATACATAAGTTGTTAGCTATGATTTAAACTAACAAAATTTTGTTGTCACTGAAGATAGAACCTTCTATCTCAAATTCCCCATATTGGGAATATCATAATACAAATACATTAGAAAGAATTAATTAGTTCATTAAAAATATAAACAAGCTAAGGTCAACAAAATAAATATAATTATTTTTAATGTCTTACCAAATCATGTTCCTTTCTTGTTTGGTGACATGATCCCAAAAGGGAGTCAAGACAGAGATTTTCTCGCGAGCAAGTACTCTGAGATAATTGCTAAAAGATTTTGGATTTGGCCTAGTTGTTGACGTCAGCACACACACACAGTTGCATGTATAACATCGACAATGTCCTTATAATCTTTGTACACACACACACACATACATATTCATCATGATCCTCTAGAGTTGCATGTATAACATCCACAATGTCATCACAATCTTTGTTAATCATCATTCTTGTAAACGATTAAGTCTCCTAAATGTCAGTATTAGGTTATTCATCTTAATGGTCATAATGTTCTTTTTTTTCATGTAGCACAACAAACCCATTTTTAGATGTAGGGTCTTTGACATAAAACACTTGGGAAGCCTGGTATGCCATGGTAAATGGCTCCTTCTAAGATCCTATCTTCTGAAAGTAAACTAAGGTCATTCCTAATTCGTCTATTTTGATACTAGACTTATTGCCAACCCACTTGCCTCTGAAAACAAGTACAAAACACTTGGTATAACTAACCTTCCAGATCTCTTTTATCACATTATAATAAGGCATCAATTCCACAACAGGATTTTGATCTTTTGAAGTGGGGAACTACATGGCCTATGTTTGCAAAGTGACTCCACTATTTTGCATTGTACTTTTTTTTCATCATGATACTTTGTTTAAAACAAAAAACCACTTGTTTTATAGCGAAACATCAAACTATAGTCTCATACCATGTTAATGTTTTAGATGCTGATGGATAATTAATGATTTCTTGCTTAAACCATGCCATTAAAGTTTTGTTACGGTCCATTAACACCCATTTCTCTGATGGCCTTGAATTGTTGTCTTTGACAATGTCTTTGTGTGCAACTAAATATGGTAAGATCTCATTTATGTTATTCATTCTATACAAATGTGCTTGCAAAACCTCTTCGCTAGATTTGCTTACCACATGTACACCTTTCGAGGACTTACTTATTGATCTATGAGAGCCCCAACATTTGTCAGGAACTCCTATAGAATTTTCTTTTGACATGTACTCAGAAAATGTATCTTTCAATAATAGAAGCTTCGAGATAATATTGATTCTTCATATATACCTTCAAAATCTTAATGTATCATTTAGCTGGGTACATCTATTGCAAATAAATTGGTCCCACAAAATTTGATTTCCTTTACAAGATGAACAACCGAATGCATCATGATGTCAGAAAACTTTGGAGTAAAAAATATCTCTAGTTGACACAAGATAATAACAATCTCTTTTTCAAGTTCATCAAACTTTCAAGGGTCACTAACTTTACTACAAATGGAATTGAAAAAATGAACACAATCACCTTATATTATGCATAATAATTTTTGGCAAGATTTCATGAAGAGTCTCAAGCATTAAAACATGAAAATCATGAGACTTTAAGCCAATTAGTCTCAAAGCATGCATAAATACAATACTTTTAACATTTGAAGAGTAGCCTTGTGGTGTTTTGTCCTTTTTGGAAAGAGTGCAACATGTTGCAGGAAAATATATATATGTTTACAAACTTCTTGCGGTGTTAATTACTGTTGTATATTCATCTCAATCAAATCCAAACAAACATTCATGCCATCCTTCATCTTGCCTTTACACTCTATTTACTTCAAGTGTTCGACTATTGGTGAGGAAGAAAAGAGGGTTGCATCTGTGATTGCTTTCAATAATGTACGCTGATTTGCAAGTGCGAAAATGGAGGAAGAAAAGAGGATTGATTCGCGCACATGAACGAAGAAAGTCGTGGAAAGCCATAGTGATAAACACAAAAATACGATTTTAACCTTGAAAAAATATACACATAATCGATTATGTGTGATGGATAATCAATTATGTATACTTTTTTTTAAGCATAATCATTATCTACCACACATAATCGATTAGAAGCATATTATACACTCTGTCTTCTTTCGTATTTCAATTGCTCATATCACATATTTCTTCACAAATTGGACATGCTATGTGACCTTTAACACTATATTGTGACATGTTTTCATATGTAGGAAATTCATTGATAATACAACATAACATTGCATGTATATAGAAAGATTCATTGGCAAATTCGTCAAACAATTCAAGCCCATAATCCCATAATAACTTCAAATCTTCAATCAATGGACTAAGATAAATATTATGTCATTTCTTGGTTGTTTTAGACTTTATATCATCGTAGATAGTTGATAGAGCAAATTTATTTGATGTTTTTGATATATTTTTAGGTCAAAAATAAACTCTTTCTACACTTAAAACTTGTTTAATTCTCTATTTTAAGTAGTTTTTATTAATAATTGGTTGAGAGTCAAAATGATGATTTAATACTAATTTAATCTATTTTTGATTAAATTGGTAAGGAAAATATTGGATGATTAGAACTAGGATTGAAACCTTGAATAAGACAAAAAAAGAAGCCAAAAGTGATCAAATTAAGCCAAGCCTAACTTAGCCACGACATGGGCCTAACACAGTAGATCTATGCCAAACGCGAGCGTCGATTTTCGTATTTTATTTAATAAGCTTTTGGGGTTAGGGTTAGATATATTTGGCTAGAATAGAGAAAAAAATTCATCATTGAAGGTGTCTTTAGGCTTCGTTTGGAGTAATCTTATTCCATCATTCTTCTTGTTATGTTTTGGTTTCTCATGCCTATGAGGAGCTAAATTACTCATTGTTGGGGATGGATTAAAACCTTTCTGAACTCTTATATAATCATATTTGGGCTCATATTATGTCTTATCATAAATGTTTTTCTTTCAATATATCAATTTACTAATTCTATGCTTATGCTTGGTGTGCGAATCTATAACTCGATCATTGATTCTTAAGAGTATTAGAAAATATCTTTTGAATCTAGAACTGAATTAATTTAGTGGATGAAAGCTCGTGTCTAGAAATATAAGATGATTTATTTGTTGTAACTAATATCCTTGTGTTTATGTAAGATTCATCTATTTAATTGATCAAGAAATTGACAGTTAATAGATAATGCCCAGACTTATTCGCTAAAGAATCGGGTTTGAGTAATTTCGTGGATTGACATTTATTATTATAAAAAAAGTAGGTAAATTTTGTAATCCATGAGAGTGAAGATTGGTTAGATCTAACCCTAGAAAGTTCATCATATTATTGTTAAGCCTTTTTCTGCCTTCAATTGTTACAAAAATACAAAATATTTTTTCAATTCAATGTTTACATATGTTACCGATTTATGAATTTCTTTTAAATATGAAATTATTATAATTGTTTGAATTGTTCTATATTACTCATTATTTGGAAAGAACAATAATTTTATTACTTGCTACATTGTGACTGGTGCATTTGCCATCATTGCAAATTTTGCTAACAATAACATCATGTGTTTGCACTTCATACACAAACTTGAGGGTAAGTTATAAATCACTATCAAAACATGCCATGAACTACAATTTCATACTTAAATTTCCAAAAGGACTCATTTCATTAATATTCAATCCAAGTCTTAAATTCCTTGATTCATTTCCAAATTCAAGAAATTCTTTATTAATGTTATTCTATTGCAAAGAATCAACTGAATGACGAAACAATCCATCACATTTCCTATTATCCGCATGTCATCTAAGATTTCTAACGTCAATTGGATTTAGAAACATACACTTAACCCTTGAAATTATTGAAAGATACCAAACCACATTCATAGGAGGACTATCATTTGTAACCTTATCATTATTCTCTTTGTTGATAATCTTTAACCCTATAACGTGACAATTCATAATTGGGACATCTTAACTTTTCAAAACTCTTTTCAATATAAAATACAATCATTAAGACATGAATGCACCATTTTACATTCTATACCCATATGACAAAACATCTTTTTTGCCTTATAATTTCGATTGTGTAATGTATTCCCTTTTGGAAGAATTTCCTTCAACAACTGAATCAATTATGTGAAGCTTTTATCATTCCATCTATTTGTTGCCTTCAAATTCATCAACCTTAACATTATTGATAATATTGTGAAGTTAGTTGAACCATGATATAATGAAATGTTTGCATCAACAAACATATTTCAATACACAAATGCTTCAGCAAAGGACTTTGCTCCATCATCACGAATCATGTCCTCTAATATGTCATTCATTATCAAATCAACAAATTCATCAATTTGACACACACTTGATAGGTGTAATAGCTCACCATGCTAAATTCATGTTGTATAATTTCTCAAAAATCCTTCGCATAGAAAATGTTCTCTAATTTTTGAAATATGCAATGTCCTCCCATTCAAACAATGCACACAAAGACACCTTATCCTTACTCCGTTGTGAGTACTCTTGGCATTACGTTATGCAAAATGTATAAATTCTTCTACCACTCTCTCATAAGCAGCACTTATACATGGTGAATTAATCCAACTCTGATCCATATCTACATTTTGTACATACAATATTAGAATTATGTTTAGTATGATACATGTAAATCTCACTTTTTTAATCAAAATTATAACATTGTCCCATTCAAGAAGATTCACTTTTATTATAGTTCAATAGTACATAAACTTTAATTACCATTCCTTATATTTCACAAAGTTTAGGCAGCATTTCGTATTAGTCTTCAAGTGACACAAAATAAAAGTGATCACATGAAATCTCCACAATCAAATATGCACCCAAAGATCAACACAAAATGCAATGAACCAAAATTAAGTAAAATATACGAAATGTATATTATAAATTATGTACTAATCAACTAATAAAAGAATTCTTCCCAAACTATCAAACCAAACAATTCAAGATTCAATACAAATATTGACAATACAACCTCTTTTACTTTTAATATAAAGTTTAGCATGATGAAAGACACTTTTAAAATTGGAAGAGTATTACACAAATTAATGTATTAAATCTCAAATAAAAGACTAAGAATCTTAATGAACAAGTTTAACAAAAATTTAATAGCCTAACTCATAAAATATAAACTTTAAAAAATTTAACAATATTTGAATCAGTTAGACACCTTAGGACTCAATACCAACAAGTTCATTAAAAATAAATACTATCTAATTTAACAATATATAAAACTAATTAAATATAATAAAAATATAAGTAGGAATTAAAAAAAAATACTAACCTAGACCTAGAACACACAACGGGTTGACGACAATGATAAAAGAAGCCGTGGGAAAGGTTCACGAAGAATAGTAGGGTCGCAAAAATGGAGGGGTCGCACAGGCGTGATCGCAATTGCGATGGTGGTGTAGTGGTGAGGTGCGAGTAGTCTTACAGGCTATTGATGCATAGGAACACTAGGAGAAGAAGAAGATTGAAATGGAAGAAGAAAAGAAAGAGCGAGACATTATTAAAAAGGTCTAATAGTTCCACATGCAACAACCGTTGTAAAAGGATTTTTAACGATGGTTTGGCATGCAACTATCGTCATTTCCTGAATTTTAATTTTTTATGACAACTTTACTCATAATTATCATTGTTTTGAAAGTTTAGACGACGATCTTAGGAAAACTATTATCCAAAGGAAATTTTTTTAAAAGAAAAAAAAAAAACATCACCACATCTTCTTTGAGGATGATAACTTTTTATATGTCGTTATTTTGATTTTTTTTATTTGATTATCTTCTTAGGGTAAAATCACATTTAGTTAATAAAACAAATAGATGAAAAAAATAAATTAGGATTAAATTTAGATTAAACCTCTTGTACTTTTAGTATGCCATGTTAAACTCAATTAAATTAGGACTAAATTCACTAAACTGGATATATAACAAGTTAATAATTCTTATCAATATTGTATGTTTTAATCATTACGAAGAAAAAATCTAAATTAATTCTTAAATTTCGTATTATTAATGTTTATAGTAAATCTTAAAACTGTTTTCGAAAGTAGACAACACTTGTCCACATATACTAGTTTTGTAATGTGTATCTTGATTAAGGATTTGTTCATTAAATTAGTTTGAAGCAGTTCCTCATAAGTCAGCCGAGTCAGAAAACAAAGTTGGTGGGAGGTTGGCGGGAGGTTGGCGAATTAAGTTAAATATGGTTGTGGAATTTTTTTTTGGATTTGTCAAAAGAACTTCAAGCACCAAACAAAGGGAAAAGGAACACTAGTAGCTTCCACTTCCTTTAAGTATACTTCACATCATCATTTTCTTCACACCATAATTTCTTTTAAAAATTGGGTAAGAGATATGGAAATGCTACCACGAACTATTAGGATGTCGTATTCCCTATTAAACAGGAGTAAGCAGAAGCGCTTTGTGTGTGGATATAGTAGAATTTAGGATTTTTTCTAATGCCGAGCATTTGTTCATAAATTTACTGTAAATCATACTAAATTAATATTTTTTTTAGATGATAACTAGTATCTTTCACAAGAGACAATTTCGCTGAGTGTGATAGAATTATTAAGATTACTGATTCTTTCAGTATTTAAAATAAGTATATATTTGAAATTTAATTTAAAATTATTATTAAAATTAAAGAATTGCATATCCCATCTATACGCTCAATTGTCCTTACATTCCTCTTAGCTTTAGGATTGTTTATTTCGTATATATTTTCACCTTAAGATAAAATGTTTTTATTCCAAAGTTAGAATAAAAAAAAATTAAACATCACGTAAAAATGAAAATAATGTAGTACTATACCATCATGCTAGTACTAATATATTAACTGGTTTATATATATAATTTCAATATTAAGATATCTATATAAAAATTGAATTACCAAAAATATGGTCAAAGTTTTACAAAAACGATTTCAGCCGCAACAAAATTTCATAATAGTCAAAGACTGCGACAAATTTCGACCACAATTGTAACTTTGTAATACATTAGTGCTAATTTAAGATGTAATGATATTTTTCTTGAAAAGGGAAACTGGAGTAAATATTTAATACCTCAAATTTGTTCCAACTGTCATTGTCTCTCTTTTAATTAATTAATGAACAAATTTTTAAACAGAGTAGGGAATAATTTTTCTCGTCCTTTTCTCGTCCTTACCAAACCATGGCATGGCCCAAACTTGCAAGCAATCAATTATCTCGCTCACCATACAAGCTAAGTTAATTGAATCACAAGAAAAAAGTACAATAGTTACAACCATAATTGTTATTTAGAATTAAAGTAATGCAAGTTACATTCCCATCAATATTGGATCTATGTTTTCAAATAATGGATTTGCATCTATCTAGAAGTTATATTCCCATCTATCTATTTTTGTCATTTGATGTGAAAATTCTAAAATAGGGGAGTTGGAAATGAGTCTCAAACATAAACTTCTTGGAAAGGTGAAGAAGAAATATAAAAATGACCTATATTCTTTCTATTTGACAAAGAAAATGAACCATACTTACTCCACTCTCTCGTCGATCTTGAACCGTGAATGGAATGCATAGCTCATCATTAAGAAAGTATGAATACTTTTTTATGGATATTTGAATTTGCGTACCAGTTGTCTACATATGTATAACAGCTTAGACTTTGGAGCAGCTACAAATGCTGACTCTTACGTAAATTAGTTTAAAGGTCCTTCTAATAGTGACATATTAGGTAATCCTCTATCCAAAAGTCCTCCTCATTGAAATTTTATGTCGTTATATATATTGACCAAATTGTACAAGTGTATTTCTGGTCAGAGGCTTCTTTTCCTTCTTGCATTTGCTCAACAATTTCACCAACTTTTATAAATTTACTAATTTACGAACTAATTTTTTTTCGCTTTTCATTTTTAAAACAGGGAACACTCTGGTTCAATTAATGAATTCAACGCAATCCTTCGAAGACTTATTCACTAGTTTTGACATCACTAGCTATAACCTCTCCAAAATGTCCATTTCTTTGTGAACTTATTTATTACATTATTATTTTTTTTTTATTTCACTCCTCACCACATTTTACATGGATCACACCATTTCAGACTACTTTTGCCACTTTATTGTACAAAATTTTGTAATGTTTTGGTTTGCGTATATTCACACATAGTCTTTGTAGGACCCGATGCGGTTGTTGGGATAGGGACAGGTGCAAGTAGGGGAGCCATTAACATCATTTCTAAATACCTTTATGAATATATAACCACTTTAGCAGGCACCATTGAGGTCACAAGCTCCCAGCGAAAGCACTTGCTCCAATCTTCAATCTAGAATCTGAGGTAAATTAGAAGTATCAAGCATGGGTTCAACAGGTGAGACTCAGATCACTCCAAGCCATGTGTCTGATGAAGAGGCAAACCTGTTTG
>Ga0123340_1002128_pt1 | contig 17560 bp, 6 predicted proteins | sample SirMexnodulemix_FD_89961 | JGI IMG/M metagenome (GOLD analysis project Ga0123340, IMG submission 89961) | Root nodule microbial communities of legume samples collected from Mexico - Siratro Mexico nodule mix | ecosystem: Host-associated > Plants > Roots > Nodule | place: Mexico: Nepantla... | reverse complement strand
TTTTTAACTCAATGATATAAAAGGCTCTTCACTGTTGAGCAAAAAATGAACTTGTATAGTCACTTTAAGGTTATCAATTTTCAATCATAATACATCTTTCTATTTAATGAACGTTTTATTATTTCATCATTTACTGCATAAAAAAATATTTATAAAGCAATAAAGACGTTATTTCAAATGTAAAAGAAGTGAAAGTTGTGAAAAAACAAATACAATTTTTTTCCATAGGTAATAAACTAAAATGACATTTTAACCTATCACGATATTTGGTGAATAAGAGATCTGAAATTCAATAATAATGGTTTGCATGAAAGTCAAAGAATAGAAAATTTGAGAACAGACAACCGAAGGTGTATAAAAAAGTTAAAGAAGAAGGACAGTGTGAAAGGAAAGAACAAAAATTAGTGAATACCCATGAACATCAAGTATGAGATGAAAGCAATGTAGAAAAGAAAGGGAGTGCAATTAACAGAACGCTTGAAAATCCTGACTCAAAAAGTTGAATTAACCACGGAAAGGGTAGGTATTAGTCAAGGGGGAAAGGTTTTTCAACAAAGACAACTCGATTTTCATCACTCCTTTTTCAGAAAAATAAATCAAAGGTCAAACATGAAAGATTGATAGACGCTTGCGACCCTTCATTTGGATTAGTCAATTTGGAAAGGAAAGGGAACAGTGATGGATCTCATCCATGTTTCATCACGTCCAAATCCTTGGAAGAAAACTGTTTCAAATTTATTTATTGTTTTCATAAATTCTTATTAAAAAGAATGTCTCAAACACCGCTTAAGTTTAGAAGAAAAAGAGCAATAATGATCAATCTATGAAATTTCAAGGACCCAAACTAATGCTTTGATTTTCTTGCAAAAAGTACTCCCAGAGCTTGTAAAAATGTCAATAAATTTATTTCATATGAATCCTTGATTTCTTTATTTCACTTTACGTAGTTTAAAAGGAATGCTTAATTCATGGAAATTATTGATTGAGCGTAGAAATGAACAGATGCATGTTGCTTAATTAATATAAGTTATTGTTCCGCGTGATTTAATTAATGTACAAAGAAAGATGATGAATCTACATTAGGGAATTGATAAAACAGTTTAAACTTAAAATCTACAATAGGGAATTTTTAAAGTAATTACCTGTAAATGAAAAACATATTTTTTTATTATCTTATTAAATAAGTATTTTATTTTAAGAAAATAAGCACAGAAAATAGACTAATTACTATAGAGGATGATCGCAAAGAGGGAAAAGTGTTGAAGTGGAATTAATAGGTCGTGTCTTTTAAAATGAAAATCCTTGTACAATCTGACGTGTCAGCGTGTAATAAATCATTTTATATTACTTTAAATGGAGGCAATTGCCGCAATGTCATTAATTAATTCTGACCGGTCATATAAAAACCGCATTTCGAGGCTTTACATGATATGAAAGAAACGGAAAGGGAAATCAGAAGAAAAAAAATAAAGAAAAGTATGATAAAACAATTTGAAGAAATATATATTTAAGACAAATTCATCATTATTCATTACTTAAATAATTTTCTTATCTGGACTTTATAGATATTAACAAAAAAAAAAACAATAAAGTGTAGTAGACCATCACCGACTGAAAAGAAAAGAAAAATGCAACACGTAGCGTTGACAAAAATGGAGAGAAGAGAGAGGGTTGATTTACCTTTTGAGTGAGAGAAACATTGGGCAGCGAAACGGCAACGGAGAAGTCAGTGAAGCAGGTGTGACCTTTGCTCGGCAAGCACTTGCATCTGGCCATGGTGAACGAGTCGCGCTCGTGCGACAGCGAGTCCACTCGCAGCGAGGTGAACAGCGGTCCTCCCGGAGTGTCTGGCGTGGCCGGCACCGAAGCCGCCGTTGGCGTACCTGTCTCCGATTCCGGCATCCTTTTTTTTTGTTTTCAAATTCACAGATATAAAAAAAAAAAAAAAACTAGAAAAGGATAATTGGATATGGATAGTGGACGACGCACTACATGATTTTTTGCAACGGCAAGAGAAAGAGAAATATTTTTTTTTGTGTTTTTTGGGGAGAATTTAGGTGGAAAGGGAATAGTTACATAATTGGATGGTTTTTATAAATGTGTTGTTAAGGAATGTCGGAAGGAGATAGCGGAGCCACGCTTGGGAAGGTTTAGGTCAGAAGAAGAAGGTGTAGAAATGGAGCATTTGTGGAGAGATTAATAATGACGATGGAAGTGCGATGTGATTGGAGGTGTTAAGGTTGGAATGGAATCGGGAAAACTTGCGAGAAAGGTTGTAATCGAAGTTGGAAGATGGTGGAGAAGAGAGGGAGAAAAGAGAAAAGGGAAAAGGGTGGCGGAAGGTGGAGGGAGAAGGAAAAGAAAAGTGGTGGTCAACGAAATGGGAATGGAGGAGAAGTGAGGAGTTGTTAGTTATTACTACACGGATTATATTATAATAATGAGGTGTGGAAGATGCTATCCATCTCATTATTAAATACACAAAATTAAAGTCGGCGAGTTGCTTCCATAATGGAAAAAGATTGTTCTCGTTATTGGTAGTTTTTTTAATTACCATATAATTAAATTTTCTAACTCTGACTTTTACTATAGTAGTTATTAAAATAAAATATTTTAAAATTCGAACTTCAAAATGTGTGTTATTTACGTTAATGTTGAGACAAAAAGTTTTTATTTAATTATTTAAGAATGAGGAGACATGGTGAAGTTATGTTTGCAAGGATGCATGTGAGTGTGGCTTGAGTTATAGGGAATATATTCACTTTAGTGTATACAATAGCACCAAATTAGGTTGAAGATTTGTGATTTATTTAAGAGTTAATTTAATTAATCAGTTTTCCACGTGGGTACGTGACGGCCCTCACTTCTCCAATGTTACAGAAGGAGTTGTTTTGTTTGGTTGAATGAACTTATAATCTACACAGTTTTTTTTTTTTTTTATCACGTTTTGTGTTTAACAATGAAAAGAAAAGTTTGATTTTTTGGAATTTTGATTTATTTAGACAATAGTTTTATGGCTTTTTTATTTGAGCTAGTGACGAATGCAACATTCGATAGCAGCCTGGCATTTTGAGTTATGAGGTTTACAAAATTGATAACCCTATCGTCAAATCCGTACAAAATTTAAAAAGTAATAACGTCATTTCGGCCATAAAGTAATCTGTATTATCATGAAGCACTACCTCCAAGTTTCATGTCATATCATGTTCACTCACCCTTTGTTTTCTTCATTTTTTTATGTTTGAAAACCTCACAACTAAACCAAACAACAAATAATACTCTATATTCAAATGAAAATAATATCTTTTTTTCCAAATAATGCAGCCAGCAACCATATTGACTTCTTGACAAATGTTTTTAAAATAATTTTGACGTGCGGCATTAAAAATTCCGTATGCTAAAAAAATGTCAATTACAATAATGGTTTTTAAAATTCAATAGAGATTATTTCTTAAAGAATGTAGAATAAAATTATAAAATATGTTTAATATGTATATTATAATTTTAAATATATATATTTTTTAAAATCATTGCTTCTTCTATTTCTTAATTTTCTTTAATTTTTTAGGATTTTGATTTTGTTTCATATTTTTTTCGGGTAGAAGTTACAACTTAGTACAGTGAAATTTAAAATAATATGACAAAAAATCAAAATTGTATTTTTGAGAAACATTTTTATGTTTTAGATCTTTGACTTTTTTTGGTTCATGCATGATTTATGACCAAATTAAATTCTATTTTGAGTAAAAAACTTTATGTTTGACCTTCGATTTTTTTTTTTTCATGCATGACTCTTCTGTGAATGTAATATTTAAACTTATTATATTGATCTATGTGAGTTTATGGTGATATAGTTATATCTTGTAAATTAGGATTTTTAGTAACAAGGACTTTCCTAATTTTATTATGAATCGTTGTTGTTTTTTTTCTATTTAAGAAGTACATGATTAAGGGTAATAAGAACTAATAAGTTTTATTGATTTTTCATTATTATAATTTTGGATATGATATTAAATTTAATAGTTGAAATAAAAGATGATGGGGATATTTAGTTTTGATCTTGATCGTGCTAATTAAGTTTATAACTTTATTAATTGTTTTTGGTATAAATATTATTGAATGTGTCGAATTAAAACGATTGTTATTTATGAGAATTTTTATTTAAACTTCTTTAAGGATAATTAGTTGAGAAGAAAATATGATATATTTAAATATGAAATTAAATTTGAGATCAATTATTTAAAATACGTTAGAATGAGAAAAAAAAAAAGATATATATGAAAACTTGAATGACATTGAATCGGTTAAAATCTTGTAGATTGAATCTTGATGAAATTTGGATTATGTTTTGAGTTGTTGTACAGTTTTATTTCATTATGATTTCCGCTTAAGTGATTGGTTAAGCAAAATTCAAGATGTTTTTTTATTTTATTTTTATTCAAATAAGACTATGTCATTTAAGTGTCATTCTTTATTTTTTTAATTTGTAAATTTTATGAGAAAAAATATGTTTGTATAAAGGTAAAAATAATATAAATTTTATTTAATAAGGCTTTTTATATTGTGTCAGTAAATTTTGATATTAGATTTTAATATTGATAGTTGTCTTATGAGTGTTTTGTTCTTTTATAGGTGTTGATGGGATCATATTTCTTAAAAGTTGGACATTAAACACGATACTCATTAAGAAAAGAAATATATTATTTTTACATAAGTATATTAAGGTTATTAAGTAATAAGATGTGGTTTCAATATAATATCAAAGTAGATGTATCATTAGAGTAGATGTATCATTAGAGTAGATTGGATGTATTATGATATTTTGAAATATGAAGTTGAAAATGTATTCCAATATGTTTCTAATGGGAAGTATTAGTATTTGTTGGAATATATTTAATTTTAATCTTTCAGAAGAGAATATAATATTAATATGTTTTGTGGATATTATTGAATTGATTTGAGTGATGTATAAATATATGCATGTGTTTGTAAAGTATGATTTTTGTGATACAAGTTACAATCATACTTAAGACATGAATATACAATAATTGTTTGTCTTTGTCTTTGTAATAGGTTTTCTTTTTTGGATTGTAAGTGTTAATATATGTATTCTTATATATACATAAGTGCATAATGCTTAATAATAATTCTTGTGTATATTTTTCTATCCCATTTTTTTAATTATGTTGAATAATTCTTAAGTTCATGTTAAAGATATATTTTTTAATACTTTTATTATGATTGTATAAGTTACTTTGAGTTACAACATGCACACATTATTGGTGAACTATATTTGATTTTCTTTTTGTATGTAACAAAATTTATAATTTTTTTAACCCAACCTAATTTAAACCTTTAATGGACCAAATAACCTTGTAAAATAGATCACTTTAATAGTCAAAGTACGAATATATATATATATATTAACAATAATATATTGATAGAGCATAGGGGATTTTGTATTCTATAACATAAGTTAACATTGATTAGTGCTTGCAATATACTTTTACATTAATTTTATAACCTTTGTTAAATAAATGCTACATTAATGAAACAAATCTAACATCTAATCATTAGTTATAGCTTTATTTTAACCACGCGAAGAAAATTTGAATACAAGGCTAGTTTATTTAAACTTGAACTTTTTGACTAACTATCCTGAATTGATATGATATCGGGGGAATTAGTGATGAATATGGGTACGTGCAATGCATGAGGATGATATATTATATATATATAGAGAAAAAATTTAAATTAAAAAAAAATGGTTGATGGTTAGGGTAGGGCTACAGCTGTTGGGAAATGTTAGTTGACTTGATGATAGAAATAAATAGATGGAAGTATATAAGTGTTGTGGTGTGGGTCACCTGCGCAACCATAGCCCAAAGATAGGGTTTTCTGTGCAATTTGGTGAAATAATAATGATGCTTATTGGCCACCCTTCGCGTGCGCAACTTGCCACCACGTTCCAAACCCAGTTCTGACCTGCATTCCAAGAATCATTCTGCACAGCAAGTGATTGGAAATATATTATTATTATTATTATTATTATTATAAACAAACTACAATGCCAAACCTCATCTCTGCTGTTAGTTATTCTTCTATATACAGAGCTGATTAACGTAGGATGATGTTCAAGTATGACAAGAAAAATCCATGATTATACTTACTACAGTAGCTTTTTATTCAACTCCAATTCTTATTCAACAATACTAAATTTTATTTATTTTTCAAATACGATTTTTAAACACAACGTGCCAAATAAAAACAAAAAATAATAATTTTTTAAAATTAAATTTTATTTAAATATTATAAAACTAGTTTATAAGGTAAAATTTACACCAATTTATATATTATGAATTGCACTCATCTTTAATTGATGTGATATTTTCAACACATTTTTCTCGTTTTAAGATTGTTTAATTAAGTATGTAACATTAGATATGAGTGATCGGACAACGGTGATACATAGGTCCATAATCTCGTTACGACAAATTTTGATATCATTTTAAAAAATAAATTTTAAGATATGAATTTTAAATCTAATTCAACCGTACAAAATTTACGTGAAGTTTATATTACTATGTACTATTAATTAACTTTATTTTTAATAAATATGAGATCTCTAACATACATTTTATATTAAGAATATAATAAAAATAAATATTTCTGAGTAGTTCAATAATATATAACATAATAAGTCTCTTAAAGATTATTAAGATAAACTCTAATATTATTTTAAAAAGTAATATTTAAGTTTAATTTAACGAATAAAACTTATTTGAAAGATATAATTTACATGTGCTTAATATTTATGAATTAACCTTATTTTTAATAAATATGACGTCTTCAATCTAAAATATTCACTTTAACTATCTTAAAATTAGTTTTTTTTTATTAAAATTTTATTAGTTGACAGTGTAAATAGATTAATTTGCTTAACATATTTCAAAACTTAAACCTAACATCTTTTACAAAAGTGTTAGAAATTATTTGATTAGATGTTAGTGCCCAGTTCCACTAAAGTGAATGTGTGAGTGGTTATCAAACTGAAATAGTAAAGTAAAAAGAGTTTTAGGCTTTTACTTAAAATAAGGTTTGGTTCTTATGGAGAGCATGTGGAGACATTAAGTTTGTTCATCGCATGATTCCAACAATGAGAAACACAGCTATTCGCCAATTCTTGTTCTTTTCATGATTTCCCGGGATTTGCACCATTCTTCCTGTATTCATTCAATTAATACAAAATTATTTTAATTTAAGTAAAACCTTTAATTTAAATTTTTAGTATATAACAATAATAAATATCATAAAAATGTCACTTACATTAGTTTTTCCCCCACTCGAATAAAATTATCCCTTTTAAAACATAATTGTATTCTATGATACACTTGGCAGTTTGATAAAATATGGGTGATAAGAAAACTGAGTTTCATTCTTCAAACTGTAATTCTAATTTTTTTACAGAATAAAAATAAATGGATTTTGTTCAAGAATTTGGGATGTATAGCTAAACGAATAAGTGAGGAATAATTTGTTATTTAAGTTTAAATTTGGTATTTATTGAAAATAAAAAGCTAATTTTATATTTCTACATTTTTTTAAACCAATAATCATGTACCAAAAAACCTAATTTGTTTTTGTTCCGAGAAAATTCATAATAGGACTCATAGAAAAGGCACATGAGAACTGAAAAGGAAAACACATTACTTGTGAATATTATAGTTTTACAAGAGTATCTTTAATTTATTATTATACTCGTGTCTTACATTTTTATTACATAATTAAAAAAAGTGACTAATAATTATAGCAATAAAGATGAAGTTGTAAAAAGACCGTGCATATCATGATAATTATAAAAAATATTTTCTCTTTATATATTAATAATGAAAAGTAGAGATGGCTGTATTTTTTATCAGGCTATTTTATTTTAATATAATTAAATTTAATAATTATATTAATTTTAATTTTATTAAATAAAATTATTTGCATTTTAAAATTTAAAATTCAAAAGAACACTTTAGATACTTATATGATAATGAGTTATCACAACAATACTCTTATTTTACCCAACCCCACTAGTCTTTCTTCCACACCACACATTACAAAGCCTATAAATAAATGTAAAATAGACCAATAATTTGTGTATAAATAAATGTAAAATAAAAATAACAATTTATGTACACAATCAAGTAGCAACATGATAGGGGATGTCATCCATCACAATCGCATTTCTACTTTCTCAAACTTAATCTTTCTCCTTCCCATTACGTAAAAAAGATAAAATAGAGATATAACTGATGAATATGATTATAAATTTTAGCATAAATAATAAAAGTTTCAAGAAAGAAACTAGTTAGTTGAAAGGGGGTTAAGTGTAAGAATTACACCCTAGAAAACACAATAAAGTTTATCTTGCATTCTGAATATGTATCATCTGATTCATCTCTGCACACAACTAAATCTGGAAAATACCAGCCATTGATGTAACATATATTTGCATTCTTTTTATTTTTGTACGCAAACAGAAATCTTCCCACTAAAGGTCTTACATACACTGCTAATCAGACTGCAGCAATCTTCTTTTTTATGCAATGAATTTGGTGAAGTTTGTAACTTTATGCGAACTAATCCAAACCCTCATTGTTGGTCTGACTATCGTCTAAGTTGGATACACCCAATTTATCAATAAGCTTTAATTCATCGTATACTTTACAAAAATCATACAACTAAAATGTTAAAAAAAATAAAATGAAAAATCCAATATGAATTTGCAATCGCTACCATTGTTGTTCCTTCGAATTCAATAAAATACTTCAGAACTCATACAGTGGCCCTGCACCAGAAAATAGAGATTATGGACAAAAAGTACATGTCAGGAGTATTATTTTATAGATTTTCAATATATTCATGTTAATAATATGTAAAGAAACTTGTCCAGATTATTTGGCTAAATTTCAAGTATACCTAAATTAGCCATGACTTGTTCATTTTCAATCTCTGCATCAGTAAAAGTCAGGGCTTTCTGCAGCTTCCTAGGAGAGAACACCTCAACCTCAGCCATGTATGTGGCCTTCACTGGTCTGTGGTCTGAAAATTTCAGTTCAGTCCTTCCATATCTAACTAATCTCATTCCCGGGCCGTATGAAAGAATACGATCACACCTGAAAGCAATTGCAAATTTTACAAAGCAGAATCATTTATATAAAGAAAGATTTCGCCAACAAGAGTGGTTAAGAGATTGGTCAATAAACCATATTATATATTTTTCTAATTATTAAGATAGAAAAAAAAAGCAATTAAATCATAAATATATAAATAGATACTGACAGGATTTGAAGGAAAATGTGAGTTAAAATAAATTGAAGCATACCATGATGGTATTCGCCTCCCACCAAGCTTTGGGTCTTCTCCGCAGTATTTCTCAGAGTTGATCTCGTACTTATAAGTTGGTGGAAAGTTTAACGCCCCTTCTGACCATCCATGAAATACACCTTTCTCCAGTTCTTTCGTAAGCTGTCATAATAAGATGTCAATAAAATACACAGCCACTTATTACTCAAGTTCATTTTTTATGCTGCTAACTTTCAACATTAATCTATCTCATGGTAACAAAATGAAAAATGGCATTGATAACTTGCTCCAACTTGGAAGCATTGAGAATTGTATAACTAATAGTTTCATGGCATGGTTATTGGATATTGTTGTCTTTTGAACTCTATTATCTAAGTTAGAACAAGGATCTGGAAACCATATTTCTCATCAAGGGTGCAGATGTGGACCATATAATTGTGCAGTTCGCATCGAGTAAGGTACCTGGTCTTTCTCAATCAATTTGGACCATTGCTTTTTTGAGATCAAATCTCTTGTTTTCTCATAGGACAAGCTGATGCGATAATTCAGATCACCCAACCAAATTATTCTTCTGCAAAGTGCAAATAAATTGGAATTAATCAAGTGGTTATAGTTCTTTTAGACCAAACTTGTAAATACAGAATCAAAGCATCCAGCCAACAGAACCAAAGGGAATAATCATCATGAAAAAATCCCATTGAAAACTCAAATAATCATCCTTTGGAACTAAGCACCAAAAAGAATGCATATGACCCTTACTTAAATCAAGTTAGCAATTTCAATATTCAAATCTCTCCGTCTCTCTCACTTCTTTCACTCATAATTCTTACATAGGACAATAATAAATAATTTAGGTGTGAGTGGACATAACAATTCTAAGTTTAAATTTTGGGGCATGATATAATTCAATTCAACGGTATGTATAGAAATTTGGCAAAACAACAAAAGTAATGGTGCTAAATGGAGAAACAGAAAACCAGACAATTTACTGCACTTGGTAAAAACAACAGTTCCAGGAACTAGAACATTTTTAGGTTATCTTGGTATGTAAAACATGCACTCACTCATGGTCAAGGATCTTTCTGGGAACCCCAATATCAGCAAGAGGATAAAAATGAGTCCTTTGATGTATTTCTCGAACATCAGCATTTCTTTTAAGTTCATCTACTTCCTTTTCACCTGCCGTAAGGTGGGTGCAAATGAAACAAAAGAGTGTCTGGTATATAGACATGCTGATAGATATTGATCCCTGAAAATTTTTAAAACTTTCTTATCATCTAATAATTACATCAACACTGATCACATGCCAAGATCACCCAATATTTTCAACAATAAATCACCTTTAACAAAAACAAGACTAATATACGTAGGGTCGTATAAACAAGCTTCTCCATAAATATTTCTTATTAAGAAAAAATAAATAATTTCTATAAATAATAAAAAAAAATTATGTGAAAGAGTAATGCAGAACAATTTATACAGCAAAAGGAACAAGAGAAAGGTGTCTGAGATAATGACAATGTAATGATTTAACAACCAAATGTTACAAAGTCAAGCAGAAAAGAAACCAAAGATATTCTAAAGAAAGGGATAAAGACCTTGTTACCAATATAGCCCATAACACCGACACCAACATTTGACACCTTTAAATTCTGAATATGTTTACGCAAGCTACGACGAACCCATATGGTGATGAAAACTCCAACCATCTGTTTGCTCACTATCTTTACATATGATGATCTCCTTTTCCGCTTCATCAAAGCTTCAAGGTCAATTTCACCAAGAAAACTTATGTCATCCATGGTTGGCTTGAAAGAACGACTTGTTCTGAAAGACTTTGATGCTGAAAAGGATCTGATAGATTTAAAAGAAGTTGGTCTATCCAATGGTTGAGATAGCAAATGCATTGGTGGCTCTGGCCAACTCAAACCAATCCTCTCAGAACCACTAATCATTCTGGATAGCTTATTGGTCTGTTGAAAAGATGATGTTTCCGTTTTCTGGGGCAAATTTTCGTCACGGAAACAATTTAACCTACTCAACCTCTTTCCATCAGAAACCTGTCTCTGTAAATCATTGCCAAATGGCTCTCCTGTGTTGGCAATATCAGCAGCATCTGAAGCCAAGACTTCTTCTGTGATTGGCTTATCTGTTCCTCCATCATAAACATTGTGATCTTCATCCACAGCATGGATTTCCTCACCAATCTCACTGTCGCTTTCAAGTAAAATTTCTTCTTCTATGTCTGCCACATCATCTGATGGCTTAAATTTGGATGGAGATGGAGGATCACTGAAGGATTTCATCTTTGGTACTTCTGGTCTAACTCTATTCAGCGTATCTCGAATAATGCTTTCCCATTTTGGAACTGGCCGAGTATCTTCAGCACCAAAAATGTTACCAGGATTTAACGGTACAATCTCCTGAAGACTGCAGCATTGTAATGTGTTATGTTCTAGTCAAACAAGAGGGACAAATATTCGTATGCATGAAGAGTAAAATATCTGTATAAAGAACATATATTAATTGTCCCTGCAAAATGTTGTATTCCGGTGAACATACAAAATATGAGAAGCATAAAAAGAATGATAAGGGACAGTGTAGAACTTACCCAAGAACATAGATATCAGCTGGTTCGTTAATGCCTAGCCAATCATCAATATCAAGATCATCAGGTGGAAGCTTTCCTCCAACATTCCATGTTCCAGCACATACTCTGAGAGACAAATATTCATCAGAATCCAGATGAGAGGCTCGAGCAATACCAACAAACGAACTATGCTTTCTACTCTTTCAATTCATATTGCTAAATAAATACAAGACTAGTGCCTCACCTCAGTTCCTTCTTGTTTATGTATTGAGACCTAGAAGTTAACGACTTCTGCCTCCTTAACCTTGGAAGAAATTCTGCAGTTCATTAGATATTTAGGCGGTGTAATAAAGACAAACAAGAAAAGTAGCATACTAATCTTTCCAATTCTCATGTTGGAAGAAATTCAGAAGCTAAAATTGCCTATATGAGAAGGAAAAAATAATAATAACCATTTGACTCAATTGAAGCTTGTTCCCCTCTGTTGTCCCCAAGCCGTGTCTGTTTTCCCCACCCTGCATAGACAGATCAGAAAAACAGCCAAACTGAAAAGGAGTTGTACAGTCTCGATTCTAAAGTTTCAGATCATTTTGACATAATCATAATGCTCAATTTCCATATTCTATGAAAATTCAACCCACACACAGATATTCAAAACAATAGAAAGATAGCCGTACAGACTCACCTTCATTGTCTGAGTCACTGTCAGGGTCATCCTCATTATCATCATCAGGGTCAGCACTGTAATCAGGCTCGTTGCTACTCATGTTAAGCCATTTCCGCATAACCATTCTAGCCCAGAAGAGCTGCATGCAACACCCAAAAAGCACTTTTCAGCCCAAACCCTTTGCACTGTGCCTCATTTTCCCAATATCAACTAACCCCAACACTCGCACAAGCATGCAGAAACAAGCCATGCACAGCCTCAGAGTAGAGACACACACACACAACAACAACAAAAAAAACACAGTACCTGTTGGTTGTTTGGTGCTGTTCCTTGCTTCATCACTGTTAAAATTGGTTATATTTGGATAAAGCAGGAAGAGAAAATGAAGGCAGGAACTGAACTGAAGTACCTAGAAATAGAGAGGTCAGAATGGGAACATGGAAAAGACATCAAAGCAGTTGCTAACGTTGTCAAATTATTACGAGGTGGAAACAGTGAGTAGTTTTGATCTTGAAGAAGCAAAACTGGGTTTTTCTTACACTTCTTTTTTTTCTTTTAGAGTAATAATTACAGGGTATTTTATTTTGATAACTATTGGTTACTTTCAGATAGAATTCTTCGGAAGAAAACAAATACAGTTCACACACCATTAGATATTATTCTATAAGAAGTAATGAGGATGTTATCTAATGGCTCATATTAATCTATTTCTCATTCGTACAAAAATGAAAAAAAAAAATTAATAATAGTGTTCAACTTCGTCGTGACCAAAGATGGCAAAATGTGGGTCAGTGGCCGAAATCACGGGGCATTAGCAAATTGCAGACTTAACAGGGTGGCAGTTGCAGGTTGTGTTAATAAACTAGATGAAATCCTATTCGAAAAAACATTATATGCGACAAGCCAATTCATTTCATTAATTAAGTTATGTGTACGCATGACACTAAATTCTGTTCATCATTCCATGGCTCAAGATTAACTAATTAAACTTGAATTCTTGTTTTATTCTCAAAAATAAAAAATAAAAACTGACTTTCTTGGTGTGAGAAGTCTTAAATATGTTATCTAAGGTGACCCTTGAGAAAGCGAAGAAACTTTTATAAAAAAGAAAAAATAAACACAGAGAGAAATAATAATGTTTAAGAGGGTGGGTGGATCAAAGTCCTAATACCTTGTTTGGCACCAATAACCACTATTGAGCCACAAGTTTTCAGGTAGAATTGACACTGATTGATATAGTTTAATCAAGTTAACCTTTTTCCACACTCATCAAATGTGAATTAATCAGTGGACCAAGTGAAAAGCAATCACCCAATTAATGGGTGAGTTTATGGTAAAAGGGCAAATTAGTGTTGCATCATTCTTCAACCCAATTGGTTGAACAAGAGACTAAGAAAATGCCAAAAAAGATAACTCATGATGATGACGAAATGAAGAAATAATTGAATCAATTACATCACGTGTCACACTACACTATTCGTCGACCCAGCATTCAATGAAGTTACCAACTGGCAGTTGGGGAAGTAAAAGGAGGAGATTGAGAATGTCTCAGAAATTATTGAGTTATATTATATATTATACCTCGGAAAAAGTAAACCAGAAAAGCAATTAAAATGGGAAAAGTCATTTTAGTTATTCAAATTTAGTATGAGTGGAGGGTTATAAAATAAGAGTCACTGCAATGCCCATTTTTTCAATCCTAAATTAAGGTTATTGAAAGAAACATCATTCCTAATTTATACATTTTTTCATTAATTCTTTGTCATAATCATTTCTGTTTTCAAATGGACGATGATTATCTTTTGAATAGCTATATTATATGCATTATTATATTAATAGTGTTTATGATTGCTTTTAAATTTAAAGAGACACCGACAATATTACAATGGAATACATAATACACTTTCTAACATTTATTTTCCAACACTCTTGAAACAAGCAAGAACCAAATTCAGGAAACGAAATAAAAAAGAACCGTACCATGAATTCAAATTGAAGTACACAGAAAAATTATTGCTGGGGGACCAGAAACTTTAATGGACCGACATGTAGTAGTTGGAAGATCAGAAAATTTTAGGCTTTGTCTAGTTTGAATTTTCTTTTTCATTTTCTGTTTTGATGTTCTTGAAAATCATTTTGTTTTCAAGTTATTAGATTTGAGAAATCCCTTCGCTTTGAAATTCTATTAATGTTAAAAAATGAGCTTGGTTTAATTATTTTTTATAGATGTTTATTAAGCTTATAAAACTTTGCTTTGGTGAAATGAGCTTCAACGGCAACCTGTTAGTGTGGTTGTGAGTTTCGTAGGAGTGTTAAGGTTGCACCTCATGGAATTAGAATGTAATTTAGTAAAGTGAGTTCATGTTTGATCTCTAACATATTTTTATATTAAGATTGTTTAATTTATGTGTGGAATAATATATTTAAGGACATGGTATTGAGTGATTTTATAGATTCAAGAATCTTGTTAACATAAATTTGATATCATATTAAAAAATAATTTTAAACTAACTTAATTGTATATATTATTGAATGATCTTCTTTAATCCACGCAAGACCAAGAAGGAACGTAAATATGTAAATGTTAAAAAATACTAAATTGGATGAAAATTTAACTAAATTTAAAAGTTAGGAATAAGAAAACTTTTCACCTGAACTAAAATGATTTCTATTTTTAAAATGAAACCAGTATACTTCAATTAATTTATTATTTTATAAAAGAAAACAATTCTTATAGTTTAGTTTATGAATTGATGTAAATTTTGTTCTTTAAAACATATTCCGACACTAAAAACCGACATGTTTTCAACATTATTTTGATTTTTTTCAATATTAATACAGTAATAATATCAATTTACAGTTATAACAATACAACTAATATAATACGAAAATAAAGTCCGATCGATACTAAGCAAATTAAGAGGTAATGCCTTACCTTTGTTTGGAATCTTGAAAATAAAAGGGCTGAAAAAAAATCAAACTAAAAAGTATTAAATTTTTATTTTATTTAAAATAAAAATTTGTAAAACTCGTAAAAACAAACTTCCTTTGATGGGGAGAAATGGGATATTTTGTTCTTATTTACAAGTAATGAGGCACATGCAGGTCCCTTTCAGACATGTGCTACACACAATCATCTTTTGAGATAGCCATTCATTCGCAAACAAGCACTTCAATTTTAAGTAACAAAACTCACCAAATATGTATCACATAAAAGCCAATGTTTGTCGTCACTATTTTGTTCTTTGGTTTTTGTAACTGCCATACCTTTTTCTTTAAGTGGAAAACACAACTTGCTCATATAATTGATTATGATATAATAATAATAAAGACAATAATAATGATGAATATATAATAAACATTGAGATAGCTGAGTGTGTAATCGAATTTGAAATGTGTGTAGGCCTCTAATCACATGAGAGGTAGAGTGTATGTAAAGTATATGTCTAATTTGTAACAAAAAACAATTACATGTTCAAGTTGTGGTATTTGTGGTATTCAAAAAGGAAATCTCATTGTCATTATTATTAATGAAAAAACTTTATAAAAATGATGTAATTTTTCATCTATTATAGTATTGAGAGATTTAAACAAACAGATATAGATAAGTTATACTCGAGAATTACGACTTTACCTAAACGACGATATTCATTATAAGAAAAGCTTTGAAAAGATCGATCATTACTTCGGTTTATGTTATTAAATTTTTGTTTTAAATAAAAGTTAAGTTGTCAGAAAATATGATGATTTTAGTAAGAATAATATACAAAAGGTATGTATAATTATAAAAACTCGTTATACCCCGTAAAGACTTCAGTTCAATTTTTTATTAATTTAATATGATAAAATGATATTTTTTAAAAAATAATAAAATTGTCTAAAAAATTGGTGATGACATAATTTAAAAATATTTTATTGTTTTACATATTTGAATGTGTGAATATTAAAAAACATAAAATGTAGGTGTTAAAATGAAATGAATATAAAATTACATGTAGGCTTCGTAAAATAAAATACATATGAAAAAAAAAAAAAAACACTCTTATACTCAACTCAGAGCAGATTGCTCTCCTGATCAATCACATATTATCAAATATATTCTAACAAAAATGTACAAGTAAATCAATGTTGTGAAGACATAATGAACATAAAAGGTTTTGACAAATGATTGCTATTTGTTAGATGAGTTTTACCTTACTTTTGAAAACCCATAAAAATATAACAAACTAGTATAATGATAGCATTACCCATAAACACGGGTGATTAGGAACAACTAAACAAGAATGGGTGGGACAATATGAATTTGGTCTGACATAATATTGATAAAGATGTAACTCATTTGTGTCCACACATCAAATTGGTAAAGATATAACTTTTTCGACTTTGTTATCCTTAAAGATTGTTTTTAAAATTATCAAATTAACTTAGCCTTTTAAAAAATAGTACTAATATTATAAATCAGACTTTACCTAATATCACTTCTTATTTTTAATGATAGTCTTTTTTATAATTTATATCGGTAATTTTTATATTTGTGGACCACCATAATATCTTATTAAATATAAATTAATTTATATTGGTGTTTTTTAAAAAACAATACAGTTATACAATAATTTAAAAGTAAAATTATAATGAAAAAGACAACCCTGTCTCTGGATTACTTTTGTCTGAAAAGAAGCTTTGGACCTCTGCCATTATTACCTTAACTTTCTTTTTGTGCTATGGTCACCTAAACTTTGATAAAAGAAAGATAAGTATTGTATGTCTTTACGTTATCTTTGGATTAGGGTAAGTACTGCTTATCTTAATGGAAACAAAATGAGCATAGTACTCATTTAAATCTATGAATATATAGAAAAATAAAAAGAAAATCTAGAGGAGAAAAAATTCATAGTGTTTAACCAAATTATGAAGAAGAAAAAAAGATAAATAAGTGATATATATATATA
>Ga0123340_1002126_pt1 | contig 17565 bp, 10 predicted proteins | sample SirMexnodulemix_FD_89961 | JGI IMG/M metagenome (GOLD analysis project Ga0123340, IMG submission 89961) | Root nodule microbial communities of legume samples collected from Mexico - Siratro Mexico nodule mix | ecosystem: Host-associated > Plants > Roots > Nodule | place: Mexico: Nepantla... | reverse complement strand
CTGAGTTTTATTTTTCTTTTATATCATATCATTATATTTTAATATAAAAAGCTTGTAAAATTTATATTTTAATATTATGATATATGATATTTATAATAGAGATATTATAAATAGATTAGTTTCCCATTTTACATTCACTCAGAATTAGATTGAATAAGAAATTCATGAATTTTAAATTCAATAAATTCGACTAACCTGCCTACGGATTAATATTTAAAAAATATACTTATTTAATAATTTTATTATACAAAATAATAGTCATGAAATTTTGTATTCATCATTGATGTGCTCGAGGATTCTCATTCAATTTCTGAAATCTTTGAAAAAATTTAAAAAATAAATAAATAAATAAATAAATCTAGATTAGTCTAACAATACGATATATTATGATGATACGATGAGAAGAAAATGCAAAACCATGATCCGTATTGGAAAATGAATTTTTTAAAAAGGTATCCGAAATATATTTAACCTTCTCAAGCGAACCATTATCCTCTATGAGGTGCAGCCAATTGGCCTCTGAGGTTGCCTCTGGGAACTATTCCTGAAATGCACCTTAAGTTGATAAATCTTAAGAATTAAAGAGATGGTAAAAGTTGCCCAAACACTTCGTTAAACCTCCTTTTTGGTAATTAAATGGCGAAATCACTGACACTGGTTTATTCTTATATTTCTTTCAGTACTTACTGATGATGCTAGTTTTGCAGAAATAACAGTATTACATTACTAACAAAAAAATAACAAAAAGTGTGCAGATATTTTCCCCATCCCGCAACGTGGACAAAATCCCAAATAAGTTGTGATATCAGGGATAGCTAACTTACCAACTGCAAACAAGAAAAAAGAATCAACATTTTTTCCTTTCTACTTTAAATTTACCAGTTTACACGTCCACACATGATTGTGGCACAGCAGTGTATAACATTTAATTTACTCTACATTCCTATATAAGTAATTGTGAAATGATACACAAATAAAATAAAATAGTGCCATTGTGGCAACAAAGAACATCTTTGAGGGCCTAAAGTTGTAGAAGTTACTTTAGAGGTCAGTCACCCTCGGTTCACCTTTTTTACACTCGGCAGAAGAACCTTTTCAAGATGAAGGGGCCAGCGAGCTCCAAGTAAAAAATAAAATAAAAAGCTCGCCATATAGGACATTGTGGAGCAGCATGCCAAACTCTTGAATCATGCCGGCAACTGCAACCATTATCACAGATTTAGTCTGTTCGTGGTCGATTAGAACCATTTTTATTGCTTCTGTATAAAGGTAATATCCACTGGGATCCATATTTCCTTTTCCCATAACACCGCCAATAAAGAATAAACAATGCCAGCACTGCACCGAGGGGAATAGCCCATCTGTTTTTATCACCAAAAGTATTATATATCAATATAAAAGTACCAGCATTGCACAAAATCTCATAACTATTCATCCCTAAACAAGATAGTGACAAGTGATAATGGTTAAAAACAAGGATGGAACAGATTACAAACAGAATTTTAACAAGAATAATCATGAATGGAAAAAATGGAACTGAGGTGGAATTCAGAGAAGAAAAAGTGAAACTTATGCATTTGCATGCTTTTTATCACCCGTTCGTTTCTTGGTTTCAACTTGTCATTATTTAAGATACATGAATCCAATGCAGAAATGTAAGATCTAAAGTGGATTTTAATAGCAACTGATGAAAAAGTTTTGACATAAATTCAGTTCAAGGTGCCAAAGGAAAAGGTTCAAATTACCTGTCAAGATCCAGGACAGGGCTGTAAACAACAGTTTCCCAAGTTGCAACTATAAAATGCCAAACTGGGTTATAGTAAAGTGCCTCAGCTGACCAAAACATTCTTGTGTATGTCTCCAAAAATATGAAGAGTGCCCATGCTCCAATTTCAATCAAAATGAATTTTATAAAAAAGCGGCCAATCACTACCATAACTAGAGAGAAGGCCACCAACCAATTGAAGAGTCTGTGGTTGTACTCCTTTATAAACAGAGACCGAGACTTCCCCAACATCTGCATAGCCATTAGTTACAACAAAATACATTAAGAATTTGAACCAATTTCACATTCAGGGAAATTATAATTAGCAAGATTTAGTTTGGAGAATTGAAATAGTTCCATTTTTAATGTTAAGTAAGCCCAATATGGACAAAATGGTCAACCTGAAATACGTAAGGAATACTGTCACACCTACGCTAAGAAAAGAGATACAGACGGACACAGAAATATGAAACTCATAATTTCTATGTACTGAGATGAGGCACTGTGAACTCCAATGTTCAGGTAAATACAGAAGGTAATCATAACAAAGATAATCACCCGCAAGTACTAAATTAAAAAAATAAAAACACTGTTAATTTATCAGACCTTCATCATGCGTTGCTCATAATTTGGTTTTGAAGGTCCAACACATTCATGCTCAAAACTATGATTGCATTGCAGGAAACCTGCATTAAATTTTGCCAAGGAAGGCAGTTTGAGAACTTGAAGTTGATCCATTTTGTCCTCACATCTGGTGTACAGTCCCTCACAGAGCTTTGAAGATTGAAGTTCATTTTGCAAAACAACATTCTTATACACCTGCATAATTATCCCCAACAAATTTTAAGTTTAAATCATCAGGAGCAAGGAAGAGCGGAGCAAATTTCCAAAGATCACCAAATCAACAAATATAATCATAATATGATATATTTTACTTGGTACAATTTCTCACAATCTCACTGTTCTGACTCTACCACTGTGCACCCCATGATAAGATTCAATTAACAGGGTCTTTGTTATTTTCCGGACAGACATGCTGCTCTACGTGATTGATTTAAAACTCCAACAAGATGAAAAATCATATACAGCTTTCCAGACATATCAAATACCGGTGAAGAGAATTTATTTATTAACTTAACTAAATTTTGGAAAGAACCGTTTTAAACTAAAAACATAAAATACATTTGACATAGAAAACCACTGAACTAGCTTTTGCTAATATAACTTTAATTGCTAACTGCATTCAAAATAAACCAAGGATATTTTGAGCCTTCAGCCTACTATAATAATTCAAACGCTACCTGTTGTATTTCTTCATCCAGCTGCATAACTGATTTCTTTGCATGGTGACGACCAAAATGCTGCTGATCAAAAACTTGCATGACTTCATCTTTAGTCCTAACATGGGTCCCTTGCAGAGATTCCTCAGTAAGAGGTAGAACTAATGTTGCCATCTTTTCACTGTATAACTTCAGACATTTCTCAAGAATATTCTTGTTGAAAACCTCCACGAGAGAGCCTGTTGATGGAATTTCACCTTTGTTCAAGGCTTCAAGTATCTAAATTTGAAAGGTCAAAATCAGTGGTGTAATGGAGATGCACAGAATGAAGTCACATCAAAAAAACATTAATTTATTTAATCATTAGTCTAAATCTGACCATAATAGAACTGACGAGGTGAAATACTCACAAAAAGAAGATTCTAGTAAGAGAAAGAGAAAATGGTAAAATACGAGCACCGTGTTAAGTGTCAAGTTTAAAAATATTATTAGGAATAAATTAATTCTACTCTTACCAACGAAACAATTGCACAAGAAAAATTAAAAAATTTGGTTTCCAATTGTTTAAATTATTCATAATTAATTTGTCTCCACAAAAAACTTAAATTTCAAAATTATAACTGCGTCATCTATTTTTAAGAAACCAACAATTAGATAAAGGACTTATAGAGAAGTATATCACTATGACAGATTCGGCCATCATCTGTCCTACGTAATTGATCCGCAGATTCTATTGTACGATAATTATGAGATCAGAGAACATGCAGAGTCTTCTGTAGAGGTTTTCCATTGATTATTATTAAAAGAAACGTGTACTCTGTGTAACTATTTTGATACTTCGCTCCATACACAATTATGTTCAATTTGTAATTACTCTCTCCTCTAATAGGAACATCCAAAATTAAGTACCTGCTCCAGAAAGGTAACAAACTCCTTTCCAGTTAGAGTCTTTCCCTGTACAATCTTTGGAGAGATTATGCTAGCAACAAGCTCTTTTAATTGATCCCTTCTCTTGACATATAATTGATCGAGCTCCACATCCTTCATATCACAAAGCTTTGTACGCTGAAGATGTGGCTGATAACATCAAGTTTCAACAATTAGATATATCAACTCAACAGTTTTGACAAAAATTAAAGACTACATAAAATATTGATAAACTTTTCATCAAGAAATATGAATACATAGATGGCAACTACTATGCTAGGCAGGTGGATTAAAAATGTGAAGAAAATTATAAAATTATTAATTATAAAATTATACTACAATATCATTCTTCATGACAAAAAAAGCCAAAGGTTTTTTTCCCAATGACACAATCTTAATAAAGATAGCAGTTAAAAAAATAACCATACAAATTAATAACTCAGCCTTATATGCCTTATAGGTTTAACGTGCCACAGGCGTTCCTCAGATACATTTTTCAGAACTAAGCAGGAGACAACTAACAAAAGAGGGATGAAAATGGTTCTGTGCCTAATAAGCCAAGTTTGGACACTAATATCATTTATAAGTTTATCTTCTAATCCCAAATCAAGCCATTGGAATGAGAAGACAATAGTATCCACCAGCAGAAGACGAAAGATTTTTTGTTATAGGTCGAAGAAAATCACCCAGGCAACATATTAATGTCAGATAAACTTAAAACATTGTTATTTTTCTTTGCCACATATATGACATACAATAGGGTAGCTATGATGACAGTTAAAATCACTCACTCCCGTGGAAATCAATAGATAACTACAACAGGTTCCATCCTCACCATTTTATTTACACTCAAAGCTCCATATAACAGAAATCCAGGTAAGGAAAACCAAATTTAGGTTGAAAAGTTAGGGAATTAAAGAAAATTTGAACAAAGGGACCAGACATACTTGCGGTAAGCTAAAGGCAGTGCTGTTGTCTCCCATAACAGCCAATGAATCTCGGATTTGATTGACCTGATAGAGTAGAATTTTAGTATTATAGAATATTCAATTCCAGACTAATAATATTTTACTGATAATTGGAAATTGAATTTAGAAGATAAAATACCACATCAATATTTTTGTTCCCTGCAATTAAGTAGTAAGAAAACCTTCCATCAGATTGTTGAATTTAAAAGAAAAGGAAAACCATGCTGTGGAAAAAGTAAAATTTTATGCAAACAAAAAGTGGTACAAACAAACCATCAGTATTGGGGACTCGTTTGAGAGCTTCATTCACCATTTCTTGCACCGATTTCCCTTCTGTAGACAATTAAGGAAAATATCACACTTCTTGTCCATTCACATATATAACTGGCTGCTCATGCGAGCACTTTGAGCTTAAAGTGGTCAACGCACAAGCCTATTTTTAGAATATGTTGAAACTCAACTTTTATTTGAAAAAAAATAAAAAAAATAGATTGCAAGGATCTAACTTTTGACCACTTAATCAAAATCTCTAATATGATGTCAAGGACCAACCCTCCTAAAAGCTTAATATGTGAGGTGAAGACTTGCGAATGATTTTATTATGTCTCTAATAATTGATAACTGCAGTAACAATGAGATGCAATGTCTACAATTCATTAATAACTCAAGCATTTAATAAGGTGGTAGGTTAGAGACTAGGGAAAAGGGGGACGAAAGACATGGCATAGAAAATAAAACACAAGCAATAATTAATTAACTTGTTCAGATTATATCTAAATTATGTGAGATTGGCTGAGATTTCGTTGTGGACATGATTGATATAGGCTGAGATTATGTTAGATTATTTATTCATTGCCATTAATACTCTCTGTTGTTATCTTTATATCATATTAGTAACATGGCTAGAATGTTTCCATGGTTATGTATGATAAGATGATTGTGAATGTGGGACAAGCTGACCGTCAGCTTGTCACATTTGGGGCAGTCCGTTGATTCAACAATATCAAATCACTCGTTGTAAAACAATGTGTTATGACCGGGAAGAAATCATAAAGAGTTCATTGTAATAAAACCCAGCAGCTTTGTGTTGTTGTTCTCAACCTAGCCACCCTCTAGAAGACTGAAAATGAACTTCAAGCGAAAGAACCTTTGACCATTTGATTCAAGCTCTTGCTCTGAGGCACACATAGGAGCAGGTTCACAAGAAAGAGCAGAATCCTGAACTTGTCTTTAGCTTTACCAGTAGTGGTCACAGAGGAGGCGGACAACTGCTTAGTTCACCGAGACTAAAAGGCGACCAGGACCCAAGACAACACTGCTAAATGTGGGACTTGGGTCTCCGTAATACCCAAGTTCCTATCATAGCATCACCCCCTAAGAGTCAACATCTGGGCAAGACTTCACTCGGTATCATTTCACTCAACTCCCCTGTTGGTGAGAACCCTCCACCAATCAAAACCCTTGATAGTAGTCTTTTGCTATAAAAAGGACAACCAGCTCTGCAGCCCATTAATAAGTACCCAAACCCTTGGGCAACTCACCTCAAAAGCTAGCTATTTAGGGGGAAGTACCAAACACTTAAATACTAAACTGAGCATTCCATACTACTCAATGTGGGACTTGAACACCCCCATAATACCCAAGTTACTATCACAATGCAAATTACTTCTACTCCTACTTTTCCACAACCAAAGTAAGACAAATTTAGATTAATTGCCATCTTGTTCATGAGAGGATTGTTTCTAGAGAAATCATTACATCTTTTATTGGTTCCAATTATCAACTTGCTTAAACTACCAATTTCTTCACAGGCAATGAATGTCGTACATACATAGCAAGTTAGATGTATGCGGCTACTATGCACCAACTTAAAGGGCTATGTTGAGATTATATGTAGATAATATGAGATTGGACCAAGTTTCATAGCGAAACTGATTGACACAGGCTGAGAATAATGAGATGTTATAATATTTGTTGGTTGCTGTAGATATCTCCTTTCATTATTTGTCCATTATATACATAATTACAATTGAATATTTTCCTGATTATGTATGATTCTTTCCATATTTTGTGGGATCTTGTCTAGTGTATTTATATAATTTTAAGGCTGATGTGCTGACTCTCAAGCAAGTTTTCCCCTCAATTCTAAGTCTCTAATTTCTGTGTCAAGTTAACTTACGTAAAAAATCACGTTGGATGAGCCATAAGAGCTTAGCAGGTTCAAATGCAACATCTTGACCCTATAAAATATCCAAACATTCAAAATATAAATCAAATTATCAATGACAAGTTTGCATTAAAAAAAATAGAAAGAAAGGAGTATTAGATAACAACTCTAGACCTGGCCTTACCTTCACTCTGTTCAACATACCGCAGTGGCAAATTTAGGATGTGAAAAATTTGCAAATCAAACAGACAAATTAAAGTTAGTAACTATAATTTAACCCCAATAGAAAGCAATATTAAAGGGATTGGGAGAGGAGCATTTATAATTCAAGATAATTTATTATTAACAGAAAGTTTATCAAGATGCAGACCTCCCATAAAATTCTTCAGCAAGCTCAACCGCAAAAGAGAGTCGGGAGATGTCAGCTTCACGTATCTGAACACACAAAGATAACATTTCAGTCTGACCTAAAACTGAAGAGTCCAAGACTATTCAGTCTCTAACAAGCTGAAACTTGATATCAGAAAATTTTCTTCAAAAGAAAACTGATCTGTGCTCAATGATTCAAAGCCAAAAGGTGATCCATAATTTGTTACAAATTTAGAATTGTAAGTACCAGGTATACTTCTTCTGCCCACATTGGACCAAGGTAATTTGTAGATAAAAGTGGACCAAAAATAGGGTGAATAGAGATACCTGGTTAGAATTCACAAAACCAGAAGCCAACAAGGAGAAAACGACACTTTCTCTCTCTCTCTCTCCCAGGTATTTCAAAGTGTTTTCCTCTAATACTTCAATGTACATTGTCCAAAGTTCTAACTAACTAACTATCAATCAGTTGTCGACTCATTGAGTATATTAAAAGTAACAGCTGATATTTGGGAATTGGGTAATTTCTAGCTTTAGTTTGCATTAGGTATCCAGATATCCTAGCAAATCTACCGAAGTCTAAACAGCATACAGCCCTAACAATAACCAATCTAGCACATCATACGAGTATTCATAATATTAGAATTAGTCGTCAAACTATTAATAGTGAGATAAGTTGTCCACTATTCTATTTTTCACAAATTACTTAAAGAGTGGATGGACATGCTTCAATTTCATGGGTTCCCAAATCCTTTCTCCAATCCATACTCAGTATCCTTGCTATAAAACCATCCCTAATACTAATTCTTTTTGTGCATTCAATATTACCAGAAAACCAGCAGCAATAAACAAGAAATTGGGAGATGACAGCAATAACTAACCGTCTCAGGCAAATTATATATAAGCACAGAACTCAAGACAGTTGCCAGAGCAAATATCCTGCAGAAGAAAACACAAAAGAAAGCCAACAAAAGAATCACATACCATTCAACACAGAAAACAGAATGCATGCTCTAAAAGCAATTACCGATCATCATATACATTGGACTTCCCAACACTTTCAAATCCTTCAGTGTCAAGGTAAAAGACAGAAGTTCTTACTCCATTAATGTCCAAGTCTATAGGTGTTCCCCAAACCCATATTCCTGAAAAAGTGAACCAAAAAGATTAAAAATATATTTTAAAATATTATATCCAATTAAGTATATCATAAGAAAAATGAAAATCTCTACCTACCTTTTGTCTTAGTGTCACGCATGTGCCCAACACCAAATCCTAACAAAAAAGAATACCATATGAGACCTTTCAACCAAACATTAATACCAAAACAATCCCAAAATTTGGGTATTGAGGATAAAATCTAGTAGCTATAAAAGATACACCTTCGTAACAAGAAAGAGAGAGAAGTTGATTAAGCAAAAAGGATTTTCCAGAACGATACGGCCCAATCACCTGATAAAAAGAACCATAAAAAGATAAAAGCTGAGCCCATAAAGAGGTAGACAATGAAGTAACAACATTTCTTCAACACTAATCAAATTGATGCTGTGGGATTACGAATAAAATTAGAAAAATCATCAATCATAAAAACAGTTATATAGGTTCTTATAGTAAAACTACAGCACAATAAAACAATTCAATAACGGACAAAAGTACAATGAGGGGAAAGGAAAGAAAAATGACAAACATATCTTCACAAAATAAGGCTTCGTCCTGAACTGGTAGATTTACACTTATCAAGCATTTAATTTTAAACTATTTAAACACTCTTGAAAAGAGAAATGATCAGGACTCTCTCACATTGCTTACTAAGATGGGAGGGTGGGTCATGTAATGTACTCATGTCATTCGAGAGAGACCCTGGCAAAATTAATGGACCCCTACATAAATGGCATTGGATCTTAACATAATTGATTTTGTGTCCTTTCCTCACATGATGACCTGGTGGTCCTGATTTGAAGAGGAAGTGTAAAACTCAAACTAGTTTAGGAAACAAACATCAAGACTCACATTATGTGGACGTGGGTAGAGATTGGATCATCAACATGTGTAGTTTTTGAACCTTCCATAAATTTTAATCCCTTATGAAGTTGTTTTGTCTCATCTTATGGGGAAGGAAATGATCATCATCTTAATTTATGAAATATTAAAAGATCCACGGTTAGGAAAACACTTGCACAGGAATAATTCTTAAACGACTAATTCATTCAAATATGTCTATATGGCCACACTTTGTATCAAGTGCAGAAGGTCAAATGCGTTTAACTTTACATTCATGTTTCAAGTACAATCTACTGCTGCCTATCAAGTGTTAGAACAAACAAAATAGAGCAAATGTTCACATATTTATCAGCCTTAAGTGACATACACAGTAGTAAGGAATTGTCAATCATGAATCAATCAGACCATCTGTTCATGAAAATTCATACTAAAAACAGTACGTGGAAGCCTAAAACACAGAAAAAGCAAGCTTTAAAGTTTCAGTCAAACATACTGCCACTGCAGCAATGGGGTTGGTTATTCTCTCGATAGCCTCCAAACCTTCTCTTGAAAGACGAAGTTTTGTGTGACCTGGATCAGGTTCCACAATGGGAAAGCTGCAAAAAAAAAAAAGGCAAGAATAAGTAAAACTCACTACAACTTGAAACCAAAAGGAAAAACGCACTTCACATAAAGAAAACAAAGAAACTCCGCACTACAACACCCTACAGGAGGTCACTAAAACCATGCTTAGGACCAGACTAAGAATAACAACAGATCATAGAAAACTTGCTCACAACTTGCATAAACCATTAACAATAACAACAAACGAGTCCCACACTTCAAAACAAACACACACAAACAGTGCAACGTTATCGTTGGCACAACTCTAACGCGAAAACATCACCGCACTAAATCTACACATATCAGCACTCATCTGAGGTAAAGCACTAATTTGAAAATGCTCTCTCTCTCTCTCTCTCTCTCTCTCTCTCTCTCTCTCGTTGCGGCCACAATTCTGCAGTGCCTCGTTTTCCTTTATTCATGTTCTGAATTATTCAACAAACCGACAAGTCAACGTACAATCAACATATCTCACACGTTACTGGCAAAATTCCATGCCATGAGCCCTTCCCGTGTGTGAGGAACAGTTTTAGCACTGCGTTAGTTTCTAGTATCGTAACGAATGCGGAAAACAATGTGAGCGTATCGAGGATCTAAAAGGTGAAGAAAAGGAAAGTTCGGGAGGCTCAGATCTCGGAAATAGGAAAGAGAGCTGAATGCAAGTTGAATACCGAAGAAAGCGAAAGAAATGGAGAAATTAGCAATACTCACGCTTGGTGGAAATTGTCAATGGAGAATGCGGGAATGGGAGAGAGGCAGAGGAAGAGCAGAAGCAGAAGCGGAAACGGAGAGTCCATAATGCAGAGAGAAAGAGAGGGAGAGAGAAAGGTTTGTCTCTTCGTGTGCCTCTTTATCTGCGGAATCTGAAGGAAGGCGAAGGTGAAGGAGAATGAAGTTGGAGGGTGGAAGCAATGGTATCATTCATGACCAAGGGAAGAATGTGTTAGAAAATTGGGATCTGAACCAAGTCCTCCAGAAGAGGATACGTTTTCTTTCTCACAGGAAAAACCAAGACCCTGTAAAAGAAAGGCCCAAACCAGAGAACCAGATTACTATTCCCACCTTCATTATATATAAGTTCACACCCTACTTTTCATATAAAGAATTTGGAGAATTCAAAATTATATACATAATATACAACAAGAGTCTAGGATTTTGTATTTTACCTAATCATCATGCGTAGGATAATGTATTTAACATGGAACATGTTTGATTGAGTAAAAAGAAAATAAAATAAAAATAAGAAAAAGTAGATTTAAAAAATTTCCTTAAATCACTCTACTTGTATTTTTTTTTTTTATATTCTTTGTCTGAAAATTACGCTATGGGATTTGTTTTGGTAATACGTAAACGTCTTAAAAAATAATTTTTGAAGCGTATTACTTGGGTTTAGATGTACTCAAGTGACATGTTGAAATATTTTATACTTTTGTGGATATGCGACTTCAAGAAGTTAATGGTCATTTCCTCAGACGAATTCTCGATTGCTTTTTTGTATGGCAAAGGCTGAAAAGTTTTATCCACATTAATTTTTGCAGTTGATTTAGTCATGCTTGATAAGCAACTTGAGACTTGTATCATTAAGATGTATAGCATAGTTGAATTTGCATGTTTGAAAAGAACAAGTCCTCTTTTTAAAAGAAGTTCGTTTAAACTATAATATAATTATTTAGATTTATTTTATCTTTGTGTAGTAATCGTTACTACAACAAAAATAAAAAGGATATTTTCCTTGTTATGAAAATTGTGAAAAAAGAGTTTGGGTAACAAAAGTTGCGTCTAAATGATGGTGTAGGAAACTACTGCATTAGAACTTTCAAAAGAGTAGAAAATGAGATGAAAAATATTTTTTGTAATAAATGAAAAATAATGTATGCATAAATTAATGTGTAGAAATACATTTATATAATTGTCGAAAAAAAAAACAAATTTGTATTTTTAACTTAGATGTAAGGTAGTTTTTAATTAAAAAAAGTTAATTTTATTTTTTCATTTTCCGGATAAACTCGTTAATATAAGCTTTATGAAATATGTATGATTACTACGTTCACAATGACTTCTTTCGTAGCTGAACCCATACAAGAATGGGGTCAAGAGCTCGGACACCTCCATAATTTAAAGAAAAAATACTCCCATATAATTTAAAAATTCAAATTTACCCACTTAAAATTGTATTCCAGAATATAAAAAGATGTGTTACATTTTAGAATATATTACTTTTAGATTTTTTTTTTAATTTTTTAATATTTTTTAAAATAATTTTTAATGCAAATAATTTATTTTAAGAGTTATTTTCTATATTAAATACAAATAATTTTTTTAATATATTTTTTTAATAACAATAATACTCCCGTAACTTAAACATGTTAATAATTAAAATTTTCATATAATATAATTACTAAATTTAAAATACAAAACTTAAGTATATCGAAAAATTCATAAGAACTATAACTAAGTGTTGAGAAAATCAAGAGAAAAACACCAAATAGATTAAACAATAATCAGAATCGAGTCAGATTCACATAAGAAAATGACACTACTTTTAATCCCAAAATCTTAACACAGTATATTTATAGGTATTCTTTCTTATATATTGTTCAACTTTTTCATTTATACTCAATGTGAGACTTAGACTCACAATTTCCTAACATTGTCCATGTTGTATACCCCAATAGTATGTGGATGTATGTTGTTAGCGATCCTCTTGTTCGGGGCATCATGAGCTAATTATAATGTAGGTTTCGTCCTATGCTCAAGTACCTTCTGCCATACATGTCTATAGTCAATCATACTCTACAAAAATATTGGCAATTCTTCTAAATATACTATGTATTTGTTAAAATTACATTAGACACTTAAAATATTAAAACAAAAAACTATGGTAAAATAACAATATAAATATCTCATCGAACAAGTAAGTTCCTGTTATGATGATCATGTCTATCTGGACTATGTGGACAATGCTACAATACAAATGGTGGATCTTCTTCTACTTTAGGAAGTATAAAGGGGTGTGACACTAATTTAAACCAATGAATGTATCCAACAAATGTGAAGCCAATGTCACACTAGTAAGAAGATGATCCGCAAAGTGCAATTGTTGATCATCAATAGCATCTACACCCCTTTCAGATGGTGGGAGAGGTCGAGGAATCATTTTCTAACACTCAAACGCTTCCACAAAATATCAGTATAAGCACGTTCCAAGTTGAATATATCTTGAGAGCATGGTTATCACCTCAAACGGTCAACTATGATGATGGTCATCATAAGGACTTCAGAGCACCCCCTAACATGGGTAACACCGTCGATCTATGTAGCACATAGTCAAATATACATATATAACGATCAATGACATAATGGGAAGCCCAAGGGAGGAGCTCCTTATATGTGGGATTGACATCTCTCATTTCATTTCCTATAGAGTGTTCATATATCCACACGTGATCCATTTTAAACTCAATAGTATTCATATATTTAATTGAATATAAATTTAAATTGTTCAAATTATTCATTTTATTTACCTATATTAAAGTGATGTAATCTCTTGCTTTGTCTACGCAAAGCAAGCATTCCCAAGTTGGTTGTATATGTTGATGAGTACGACAACTTCCGATGTGTAGCCACCACATGTTTTCAAATTATCAAATAGTGACAAGTAAACACAATCTAACAAATATTGCACTTTTATCATCAAATATTGTGCACCTAAACCAGATGCAACAAATAAGCACAAGCTACATACTTCTATCTATGATGGACAATGCACTCCGTGTACACCTTGCACAACCAACTCACTCTGATTTAAGCACGATGACATTGCTTCAACTTTGTCGCTACGCAATTAAACTCCACCAAAGCAGCTTAACCAACAATGATGTTGTTGATATGAAATCTAGGGTCACATTCGAACAAAATTATCCCACAATGAAAATATTTAACAGTATTACTACATCATCCAAAGTGATGGTCATCTTCCCAATATGAAGGTAAAATTTGTTAGTGTCATAATATCACCTATAAACAAAGACTTATATAATACTTTTATCACCAGTCTCATAACTAATGTTGTATAATAACAACAACATCATATTAAACACAACTACCTCAATTTGTGGATAATGAATCTCAAACTTACTTAATTTACGTCTATGAGAAACTAACTTTAATTTCCGTGAATCCTTACCCTTCTACAAGTTACAAATCACGTGATGATCATAATTCACTAAAAACAACGATATATCATTCATATAATCTATAACATACTACTTGCTCATAGGCTAAACTCTTTTATAATCTTTCGTCAAATATTTTTGTATAATTCGAATTAACTTATCAGGTTAAACAGATTAGTAACTACATCAATTTTATCGAATTTACTCAGTCATAATATAGTGAAACAACATTATGAAGATGTAACGTTTATATTGAAAAATATTGAAGGTAACCTAGAAAGAAACACTCCAATTCAGTACGGGGTTTGTCGAGTGTGATTAAGATTTTCAACAGCTCCTCAAAAACCGGGCCGAGCCCGTCCATCATTAAATTCACCAATCGGGCCGGGCCCGTCCTTCATTAAATTCACCAACCGGGCCGGGCTGGACCATCCATTTGTTTATGAATTAACATGCAGTAATGTTATAAACAATGTGTTTTTCAATTATCATTCTGAGAAATTAATCATTAACAGTCGATAGAATACTATATATAATCTACTGTTTTCAAATGTTTTGCAAACAAAAAATATATTATTTCTTCTGCAAGGTTTAAATAGAAATTGAAGGCAGAACTACCCCCATGATGACATTGAAGATTTGAAGGAGATAGTGGTCCTCCAAATTCGTTGAAAATTTAAAAATAGTATCTGTTCAATCGTGTTTGAAAAATATAAGTACAGTCCCATTAAAATTCGTATTTCACCCTCAAATATTGTATTATAGCTGTGCCAAAGTTATGAACTGTCTGTTTGGAAGTAAAAGTGGTCCCAAAGTAAGTCCTCCCAACAAAATTTATTTTCTCAATTATTTTTCTTTTTCTACGTAAATAAAATAATATGATATAATTCCAAGTTCTTCCAATAATCGATTTATTTTCATAGTTCTATTTTGAATCGATAAGAGTAGAAAAATTGAAAAGGGAGCCAAAAAACACGGTATAGGAATGATGAAGATGATGAAGCAGGAAAAGGTATTCTCGTGTGGCTTTTGCACCGACACAAACTTATAATTGCAATCTTGCTTACGCACACACCTTTGAAACTCTAAATTCACGGGAAACAATCCCTTCTCACTTTTTTTCCTCTTTTGTCCTCTTCCTTTGCTTTTTTTTTCCCCAAACAAAATCAACTTCTTACCCATTCAAACTGCAACTACTCAAGAACTCATTCCAAGTTCCCTCTCTGTTTTTGTTCTGTGGTCCACTGGTCCCCTTCCATGCTCTATTTATGCACCTACACCCTCATACTTGTTAATTCTGTTACATCTAATTCTTTATATTTGACAATAATCATCACAGTAAATTAAGAGTATGAAAAACACTGTGCTGTGAACATTGTTCCCCAAAGTGTGTAAAGAAAGTAAATGATTCTTTACTTGTGTTGCTCTGTTTCAGTTTTTGACATTTTTATAATGTCATACTGGGATACTCTACACATTTTGTACTTTATAGTATTTGTGAGTGGGGACAAATGCATTTTCCCTTTATACTAAAGTGAAAAGGATAAGGTAAGTTAAAGTTACCGTTTGAAAAAAAATAAAAATACTCATTGCTGGAGCAAACACCTTATTATTTCCTCCGTCAAAAGAACCAACTCTTGGTAACTATTTATTTGGTTTGATGCAAAAAATTTGAATTTGAATTTTATTTTGCTATAGCAGGTAGGTACTTATGGATCATAAACATATACCATATAACTCCAAAGTGTGTATTTAAAGGTAAAATATTTAATGTTGATAATGTTTTAGACCAAATTAATTTTAATGTTTGGTTTGAGATAACAGAATAGACCTCTTAACTTCTTCTCATGAAACATGTAATGTTATTAAAATAAGCTTAATGTTTGGCAGGATCTTCCCTTAAATACTACGAGGAAACATTGTATGTTTATGTATGTCTTAATGAGAGTGTTTCAATCATTTAAGAAAATAGAGTATTTTAATCATTTTTTTAAAATAAGAGTATTTTAATGTGAGCATAAGAAGAGTAAATATTAATTATTAGATTTTATGACAAATATAAAAAGTAAAACACATAAGTCAAGTCAAGCAATATATTAAAAAATTAACACGATATTTTTTAAGTGACATTTCGAATATTTATTTATCCTTCATGTATAATTGTATAAGATAAAGATTTGGTTTCTTCGCACACTCACATTAATGTATATAATGAAAAAGAATATTCGTGAGACTGAGATTAGTAAACTATAACCATATAATCACGTGATTTTTATGGTTTGATTTTTCAAATTATTTTTAATATTTAATAATTAATATATTATCCTCTAAAAATCGTACAAGAAAGACCTCCGTGCTATCAAATTTTAAATAAACTATATATTTAAATATAAAATTCTGCAATTAATATTTTTTTTAAATTATACATTAAAATAGATCTGATAAATGACATTAAAGTTATTTTGAAATTATATACAAATTATCTCATTCAATAAAAAATTAAATAATATTTCACTTTTTAAAAATTATTAAATTTAACCGTCCTTACTCTTAAAAGTAATTGAACTTCTACCACATATAAAAAGACGAATTAAGATAAAATATCAAGATTTAAAATCTTTTGCATCTATTAATTTTTTTACATGCATTAAACTTCATCAATTTAATAACTATTCTAGAAAAGTTATCCTAACATAAATTAGGTTTGTAAATTTTACATGAAAAATAATTATTACTTTAATTTTTTTTTTGTTTTAGCGTATATATAACTGTCTTAGTATTTTAATTGATAGAGAGAGAAAAAAAAATTTAGTGTCTCACGGTTTAATATTTCAATTGATAAAAATTATATTTTTCAAATAAAATATTATTGATTTAGTTATATTTTTAGCCTCTCAACTTGAAGATAGTTATGATTTTAATTTCTTAAATTAAAATAGTTATTTAAAAAACATAATTTTAATCATTAAACACTATATATTAAACCTTAATTATGAAAATATAATTTTAATATTTCAAATTTAATATTTAAAAACTAAAATTATATTTTTCATTAAAAATAATGATTTTAAAAAAAATAAAACAAAATAATATAAAAATTTATGGACTATAATCATATATTATTATTATGGTGTTAATTGATTGTAATGCATGTTATTGATTCTGTCTCATCTTTTCATCTCATAGTCTCTCCTTAAATCTCTATGCAAATAAACAATATTACTCTTTTAAGAGATTATAGTAAAAAAAACCATTGTTTCATGCCTGCAGCATTGGAACCACAAAGTTGGCGTTTCATATCCTATTATAT
>Ga0123340_1002123_pt1 | contig 17577 bp, 5 predicted proteins | sample SirMexnodulemix_FD_89961 | JGI IMG/M metagenome (GOLD analysis project Ga0123340, IMG submission 89961) | Root nodule microbial communities of legume samples collected from Mexico - Siratro Mexico nodule mix | ecosystem: Host-associated > Plants > Roots > Nodule | place: Mexico: Nepantla... | reverse complement strand
TTATCTAATCTTTTTTTGGTTTTTCTATGGTTTTCCATAATTAACTGTAGTGGCGACTCCTCCGTTTTATCTAAAAATAATTTTATCTTTGTTCGCCGTCCCGTCGTGACCCCGGTTGCGACACTATCTTAGCAAAAAGGACAAAAAAAATGATACACAAACCACAAAAACAAATAGTACAACAAAAGACAATTTAAAAATTACTATTAGCAAATTCCTTTTTTATATGGTAATATAATATTTCTTTACAATGTAAGTTTTTCCTAATCTCTTTGCACCTTTTTCGTTTTACTTCTTCCAAGAGTGCCTTAATATCATGGATTCCAGACAAAAACTTTTTAACCTTTTATGTTTTTTTCTTTATAAGATATTTAATAAATAAATAATAATTGTTTTACTTACTTTTGTTACGCAATCACACGTCAATAAGATTTCTCACACCATTATTTCCACTTTTATATTTAATGAAGCCATTAAAAATTTCAAACTAAACATACCGAAACTGTATTTGTTATATAAAGACAAAATTTGAGATGGTATACTAGTAACGAAAAAATGCCACCAATACGACGCAAACTCATTATTGTTAGAGGTTCCTATCTTTCTTTTATCAAATGGGAAGGTAAAATAAATTATATTAGGATGTCACATAATTATTAATAATGGCAGAGTTGAATTTAGTAGAAAGCACTAAGATGTGTATATAGTGATGAAATTATGAAGCAAAGTTTTATTGGAGAGACGATTATATCTATGCTGTCTCATTTGACAATAAAAAAATCTGGGAAGACAAAAAAACGAGGGATATAAATGAAAAGAAAAAAAAAATGGTTTGTTAATAGGAGGAATAAAGTGTGAAATCAAACTGTTAATTAGTTTTAAAAGAGGTAAAAATATATTCCTAAAAACTTTTAAAACTTGGCTTAATATTTTAGCGTAGCATAAGTATTCTTTTGTCACACAAAAATGTTTTCTTTTTATAAACTTAAAATAGAGAAAAAAAAAAAAAAAAACATAAACCACGTTTCTCCTTCCATGTCTGTTTGGAAAATTATTTTATCGAGTGACATATACAAATTTAATTTTTCTAAATTTTTAGCCCATTTAAATGAACATAATATTTTTATCCTGATTTTATTTTCTGTTGTTTCAACATATCCAGAAGAAAACAGTTAATGCCTATCCAGAGTGCATAATATTCTATTTGTCCTAATTTCATTTACTAATAAAGAGGAGTTGGAAGAGTGTTATTAGAATACCTATTTCTCTTATTCAATATCAACCAGAGTGCATAGTACTGAAACTGAAAATGAGTATTAAGTTAACGGGATAGAACCTTGAGAATATAAAATTCTTCGGATGAGGAACGAGTTTTTCCTCTATCCTAATAAGATTCTTTCTGCACTCTAATGAAAAAATTCATTCCATAATTATTTTTATATGAATCGGATGACGCCTCTATCCAGTTATCATTTAAAAAAAATTAACAACCGGATGACACCCTCATCCGGTTGTTATTTTTTTTCAAATGACAACTGGATGGACTGTTCATCCGGTTGTTAATTTTTTTTCAAATGACAATCGGATGAGAGTGTCATCCGATTCTCATTTCCAAATCAAAATGATAACCGGATGAAACTCATCTGGTTATCATAGTCAAAATCAAAAAGGGATTAATTTTTCGATTTGGACTATGAGAACCGGATGGGTTTCATCTGGTGTTATCATTTTGATTTGGAAATGAGAACCGGATGACACCCTATCCGGTTGTCATTTGAAAAAAAATTAACAACCGGATGAACAGGCCATCCGGTTCTCATATAAGGATAATTGCGGAATGAATTTTTTTTATTAGGGCGCAGGAAGAATCTTATTAGGGTGTAGGAAGAACTCGTCCTGATAAGGTTGAAAGAAGAAACTGGGCCTGTAATAAGATAAAGGCCCAACGTTATTTTGTGATTGGGCTTAGGTAGGTGAATTTAAAAATTAGACGCAATCTTCCTGCACCTCCATAATATCATCTGCACTTTCATACCTTATGAAATATCTAAAAGAATCTTGGTCAAAAGACTGAAAATAACTTCATGAAAATAACAAACGAAGAAGAAAGTAATGGATTATACAATCCGTAATATAAATTGTATTACGGGTTGATTTTTACATTGTATTCTAAATTCTTCGATTCAAAGTTAATTCAAAATAAAAATTAAATTTTCTATTTTAAGAGGTATTATTAATTCAGAATAAAAAATATATTTTAAATTATACAATTTTAGAGAATTATCGTTAATTTTAATTTAACTAATCCGAAAAGAAAAAAAACAAAGCAGCCACGTATTAATTTGAAAGTTAAAAGCGAATAAAAAACATCATCCTGGGTTGAACCAGTCCGAAAGTCAGGAGTGGAGGACAGTGTCTTAAAAAATTTGCCCCGTTTGTTCTGGAGGTGCAGGATAATGTTACAGAGAATTGATCCAAGAAAAGGCCTACAAGATAACATGATAAGAAGCCCATTTTAATTTGGGCACTAACATTTGTACCTCTGTCATATACTTGTATACCTCCTTTTCTTTTTCTTCTAAACCAAAACTACCTTACTGAAATGCATCTCCTTCATAATTCTAACCTCATCACAGCTAGTTCAGATTCTTTATTAGATTTTTAATGTTGTTTCTTTATTAGATTCAAAATATACTGATTTTAATATATTAAAAAAATAATATATTTTAAAATATCAAAATCAGTATATTTTGAAGACAGAGGAAGAATACCAAAAATCCAAAGAATCCAAATTATTAGAAAGAAATATGAGATTTTGATTAATTTTTTGGAACACTGAGGGCCAAAAAAAGGGTATGCAAATAGAATACCAAGCAATTAAGCAACTAAATCTTTGTTCATACTTGGATACTGAGGTTAAAGATTTTATTAGGTCAAAGATTGAGACCAATGGAAACTGAAAATCAAAGGAGCAAAAAGAAAATTAAAACAAAATCCAAAACTAGATTTTTAAAAAGAAAAGTGAGATACCACACATCACCATGCCTAAGTCCAAACAAACAAACTCCCTTAAACCATCCATCTCAATTATTCTGAAACACCAAAATAATTTAAAATACTCAAGAAATCAATTTTAAATTTCAAAAATTTTAATCCGGAAGTATTATTCATTGCTTATTATTTTTCCAATCAGCAATTTTTTCACAAAATCTGGCTTGTGTTTCTCCCGTGGCGTAATATGATTTTGGCCTCTGTAGACTCTTATCTACTTTGTTGCTTTATGAAAGCATTATCTGCTTAAAACCCCAGAGGCAGTGTTTTCAATCTTATCCTACATTGAAAAGGCCCTGATGGGATTAAAGTCAGATTGGGTGAATTGATTACAAATATGTGTTAGTAAGTATTAAAATAAAATATATAATATCTAATTATATTTTATTTTAAAATAAAATATATAATATCTAATTATATTTTATTTTAATGCTAACCAATGTATCAAAAAGGATTTGAATGCCAATTTTCCATTAGGTCCAGAAACTCCCTTACACCCTTTCAAAGATTGAATCTTTACAAGGTCCTTGTAGAAAACATTCACGGATCATCCATTGCCCATCACTTTCTATAGTCTGATTTATTGTAAAAATTGACGTTCACATGTTATGTTATTATGGTTAAAGTTCCAACATCCACTATATATAAAATATAATAATATAAAATCTTATAAGCTACCTATATTTATATAGAAAATGACGTGACGATAGATATTTGATAGAGAATAAAAAATTATAGAACTTACTATTATGGACAACGAATCATCTATTGACGTGGTTATGGAAATATTTCCAGATCAAGCTTTTAGGGTAATTTTAAAAATTTTCCGGCTTCTGAAAAATGTTCAATTTTTATGACAAATATTTTGAAATATACTTGAATCGTTTCAAAAATAGTATTTATTAATAAAAAACGTTATCATGAAGTATTGTAAATGGTTAAAAATATATTAGAGATAATGCATTCTAAATATTATTTGAAACTTTCATTTAATAATATACTTTTCATAATATTAAAAAGTTTTTTAATATATTTCAAATTGTATTTTCCAAAAACTATAAAGATGTAAAAAAAACTACTTTCGTCATTAATTCAGTAAAAAGATACACCAAAAAATTATGTAGGTGTAGAAATTCAATGGCCCATCCTATTTCCTGTTTTGCTTCCATTGTGCACTAGTGTCTAGGAATATTTGTTCAGTTTATTAGACTGTTCTCTCAGACACAAAACTCCATTTATTAAGAACTTTAAGCTTTAAAAAAAAAAAAAAAAGAGAAGCTACCTATTACTTAGGCCGAAAGTGGGTTGTTTCATACAGTTTTTGTCCCTGTTGTAACTGGTTTCGATCTTATTTTCTTTCATCTAAATTGATCTTGATCTTATGATTAAGTGAAATAGAATAGAAGAAGCAGTTCCTAAGTTTTACCCCAAATTACCCTTTCTTTCACCTAGTTCATGCGCAAAACCTTTTAGATCTCTTCAAATAGTTGGTTATGAATAAGACGTTGAATACACTGTGGCTGACCGTTGCTCCTTTTTCATCCTTCTGTAAACCATCCAATAATGCTTTTCAGGCAGAGGCATTTTCTTGAATTTTGTTTCACTTTCTTTCACAAAATAACAAAAGATAAAACAAACGGTAAAAAGCTGCAGCAGGTGGACCCTGCAACCCAAAAAGTTGAGAGGACAACACTTCGCTGCCACAACAGAACTTTTGTATAATCAAACATTTTTATCCTTTCAGTAAAATTGAAAAATCCTTCCTTAAATTATAACTACCCAATATTCATAAAAGCACTGTAAGAATTAACTTTTCACAAAAAATAAAATAAAAAAAAATAAAATGCTACAGACTAGAATTTCTAATTAAGGACTAAAACGTTCGACAAATATCAAACTATCTTAAAAAAAAATGGTTTCCAGAACTGAGATATTTCTACCCTGACTCTAATAGAATATTTTTAGAACTTAATTTATCAAGTAGAACAATTTCTATCTTACTATCAGTTTAGGAAAAATGGACAAGTGAGTAGTAAACTGCCCAATACTCAATCCAAATTACCCCAACACGAAATTGTAATAGACTTCTAATGCTGGCAATCTCAGTTTTTTTAATGTGCCAGAACGTTGAACCCTAGTTCAAGCTTAGATTTTTTAGGAAAAAAACATCTTAGACATACAGAGCAAGAATATTTGAATTTGGGAAGATAATGAGAAATAACCATTCAACAAACTCCTCAAGAAGTTCTAATTCTACACGCAACTTCCAAATTGTGCTTTAAACATTATGCAAGAAACAAAAATGTGTTTGTGCACCTCTTGATTTTGTTTTTATTCTTTAACAGTTAAAACAAAAGACTAGTAGAAAATAGATGGGAAAATAGGCATCGATTAGAAAAGTAAAATAGAACAGAACTACAACTTAGTTACTACTTACATCTATAAACCATAGGCAAACAAACAAACATGGCAATTAGCTCAAAAGTAACTTGTTCTATTCCTGATATAGAAGTTGAGTTAAGTTCATACATTAGACATAAACCGATTGCAAGAGAATCAAAAGCAATGTCAACTTAACAAAATCCTCAACACTAACTGCAAAAAAAGAAGGTCGCAAGCACCACTTCGATTTCACTTAGCTAAGAATAAACCGACAGTGAAGGAAACCTGCAAAATCAACACCAAAACAATTAATGAGGGAAGAAAACAAAAAGAAAACAATGCACCGACCAAGCTAAAACAGATTTTGAGAAAACAAAAAGACAATATGAGCAATGCGTATTTACTTGGGTCAGCATTGATCAACATGGCAGTCCCACCAAAGTTGCATGTTCCACCATTTCTCTTGTGCTTCTGCCAGTAACTGTTGAAAGCATAGGAAGCGTGAGCAACCACAGTGTCAGGATAGTAACAGTTTCCCTGTGGCGTAATCTCCATGCAATCAGCACCACCCTCTCCACAAGCATAGTCCATAGCCTCTTGCAGTGTTTCTTCAGGAACACTAGGCTTAGCCACACACCACACCTTCTGGACAGGGAATATTTGGGGGTAAGGTGAACCATTGTGCAGTGGATCACAAGGAGGGAGTGTGAAGCCATGAGGTGAACTAGCTGGAACACCAAATGGTGGCTCTTCAGGGGCAAAAGCGGGAGAAAGAACTGGAGGGGGTGAAGAAACTACTTGAGCTAAAGGAGGCAAAGGTACATTGGAAGGAGTCCTTGGTGACTTGGCTATTTCTGGGGTTGGAGCTGGCCTTACTGGGAATGGGCCTATTGGGCTAAAATCAACAACTGAAAGCTTTCTTGCTGTGTTCTTTCTCCCTTTTGTGACAATGGCCATGACATTTATGTTGGTGAGGTAGAAAAATCCAAGCTTTTTCAAGGACTCAAAGTGGGAAGACACCAAGCTCAAACTTTTATCAGAGAAATGTGAGAAGCCATATGGGATCACTGAATATGTAGAGTTTACCTCTTGGAGAAACTCAAAGAGGGGTTTGATTATTTTCAAATCTTTGTTTGGAGGCAAGCAGTCCAGAGTAAAAGCAACAGAAACTTTTATGTCTTTCTCCAAACCCCACCTCTTCAGTGAATGGTAAACATTCTTCAGGGAAGAAAAAACCTCAGAAAGGTGGTTGTGTTGTTGGCCTTGTTGGCAGAAAGCAGTGGTTCCCACAACAATGGTGGTGATGTTTGAGGCAGGGTAGTGTGCAAGAATGTTGTGTCTGAGCCATCTTTCAGCCAATAGAATGCTGAAAGAGACCTCATTGAGGTCTTCAGCACTCACTGAAACAGCCAAGGGAAGCTCATGGGCTTGTGATGAGGCTTGTAAAATGTCTTCAGTCGTCTCATATAGGTTGAGGAACTCAATGGATTCTTGACCAGTTACTGCAAATTTAAACAAAAAACAAAGATTAGATTGAAGGGGAAAAAAAAAAAAACCCACATTGCACAATATTCAAAGTTGAGAACTTTATGAGAAGAGAAGAGTGAAGTTTTTTCACTTACCAGTAAGACCCAGAAAACAAAGAAAGAAAAGAGGAACTAACCACCCCATTTTCTTCAACGTTTTTGTTTGAAACACACTTTTTAAACAAACTCGATCTTGCTGAGAAGTTCTCGGCTAAGGCACTTCTTATATTGGAAATGTGACCTTTTTTAACAGTGCAGAGGAACGCACCTAACGTGTTGCGATCTCTTTCTCCACAGTGCCTACATCTGCAGTTCCACACCCAAAGTTTGAAACTTTTGGGGGAAAAATAGACATTAGCATTTGTCCTGTAATAGTACAAAGAAAAAATAAATAAATACACAAAAAGGACAGACTTGCTAATTACGTAATATGAATACACAATGAATAGATATTAAGAAAGAATTTAGAGAACTAATGATCATGTAATAATGAAAACAAAGAGAGAGTTAAGAAAAGGAATCACAATCATATAAAAAAGAGAGTGGCTAAGTGAATATATATTCATAATAAGAAATACACAAAAGTAATAATATAGTGAAATACTTCACTTAAAATATAATGTTAATGTAATTTTTTGCACTGTTTCCGGTAAATTGTTACGCTGATATTTTTCCAATTTTTTTTTTAAATAATATTCACACTCTTTCTTAAAAAATCAAATAAATGCTTACCTCTTTTATATTTTTAACGAAACGATATTACTTTTTTATTAACCAACATTTTGACTAAAATTTAAATAAATAAGATAAAATAAAATTTTAAAATGTAAAGTTGAAAAAATTAATTACTATATGTTAAAAATGTCAAAAAATTACACCATTTAAAAGTATCATATAACTAAACATCTGCATTTTGTAATAATTTTTAAAAATTAAATCACAGTTGTGATTACAAATTAATTAATACGTACTTTCACCAATAATATATCAAAATGAAATACAAAAATAGAATCAATACATTTACTATAATTAATATCGTTTTATTATAATTAAATGATTTAATATAATAAAATAAAATATACTATTGTTTTTCCTTTTAAAATAAAATGAAGAGTATTTATTTAAAACCTATTGTGACTGTGGTTTTATAAGATTTTAGGAAAGCTAATACAACAAATTTTCTACAGTTATTAATAAAAAATATTATTATTATTATTATAGTTCTTAGATGATTATTGTCAGAAAATTTATTAAGGAATTTGTATTTAATATTACGTCTACGACTAAATGATGAGTTTTCACATGATTAAAATGCATTACCTATTCATCGCAAATTAAATATTTAACACAATTCATTTACGAAATAATTAGATAAACAATCACATTTTAGTTACTCTGTCATGATGTAATTACATTTACATCTAGTATATATTAATTTGAAAAAAGTAAAATATTTTTTAAAATATAATGAAAAAGTTTACTGTATTTTTTAATTTTTTAGTCAGAAAAATTATACTTTAATATGTTAATTATGGATTATGATTATTTGACACTCATTTTACTTAATAAAATATTATATAAGAAAAATTAATAATTTATTTTAATATTAGATAATTATATTTTACTATATATAATGTAAAAGTATCAACATCTTTCCCGTAAATATCTTAAAACCATATATGATAGTCTATGAAATATCATAAAATCATATATGATAGTCTATTATGTGAGGTAAGCATGATCTTGAAGGTAGAGGACATTAAAATGTTTATTGAGTGAATCTATTATATTATTTACTTAGAGAATCTATTATATTATTTACTTAGATTAAATTTAACTCAAATGTGTTTTTTAATGAACCTATCTCAATTTAAGCGATTATAATATTTTATTATAAAATTTTATCTGATTAAAATTATTAAAAAAGTCTGAAAAATCATTTTAAATTACAAATTAAAAAAATGTATAATATGTCATTTAAGTGATCCAAACTAATATCATTAAAGAGAAATTAAGTTAGGTTAAATCTCATAAAAAATATAAATATTAAATAAGTCCATTTGAAATTCTTTTTATTTTAATTAAATTTAGTAATTAATTTACTCAAATCGAACCTATGTACACCCCCTAAATAGATGCAACTAAGAAAATCCACTTAAATTGTACAGTCCAACAACTTACAAGAGGAACTGTTTGTGTTTAAATTCATTGAACACTAAAATTATTAGTATTTGCGTTAAATTAAACTTACTTAACTTCTGTATAGTGTTATCAATACAAATATCAAAACGTTGAATATGAATTTTTAATATTGACATTTGTGCATTGCAATGTGAATGATTGTGATGAAACTTTAATAGACCAAACTCAATCGAATATACTATTATGAAATTATATACATCATTCTGAATGTTATGTGCTTCACGTTGGAAAAAGAGTAAAAAAAAATCACGGTCACATACATGGTGACACGTGGAACCAAAAAGAGGACGTGGAACTCGTGAATCGATGGAAAAGACCCGCACTGAACCGCCACAGAATGGAATCAAGACGTTACAAATGAGCCCACCACAGACCCAATGGCCCAATTCTCAGTACGGTGTTGGTAGACACTGTTAACGACAATACCCTAATTCACGTTTTCTACTCCGTACCGTACAACTACTGAATAAATGTGCCACGAAATATCGTAAACGACATCGTTTCCAGTCTATGGCTGTAATCTCCTAACATGCTAATAAATATTATCGTTTTGTCATATCTATCACGGTAAATTTTGGTATTAATTTTTCATATAATATAATGAGCTTCTAGTTAAGTTTAAACTTATTTATTATTTACTTGAAGAAACTAATTTAATTAATTATTTCATGAAGTGAGTGTTAGTTGTATGTCGTTTTGGTTTAGCTTATTAAAAAATATCTTGTTACTAAAGAAATAGATAATTTTTTCTTTTCTGACGTTATTTTTCTTTACATTGAGTTCATATCTTTTCACAAAGCTCGATATGCAAAAAGTTACAGTTTCTTCTTAAAGAAATTAAGAAAGGATGTCGAAGAAGTGTCACGGAAAAGAAAATTTTGTACAATTCTAAAATTTGATGGTCATAATGTGATCTTTAATATTTATGTAAAATCTTTCTAAATCAAAAGAGTATTGAAATTTGGTAGAAGATGGGATAGTTGTGTTATCCGCTAATTCTTCTAAAAAGCAATTGATCAAAATTATATTTCAAAACTTACAGTGTAAATTAAGTATAATCTGGAATACAAAATCTGAACGTCAAAATATTTATATATTTTAAATTATACAATTTAAAATTATATAAATTAAAAAAAATAAATTTCATTATTCGGTGAAATCTTAAAACTTTTCAAAATACACATAAACGTGTGCTGTAATGAATAAGGATAAATTGGTCATTTCATCACCCCATGGGGGTGCAGAAAGAAAAGGTCTTCACTGGACTGTAGCATTCGACATCAGCGAGGCCCAAGAGACACCAATTAAAATGAGTGCTCACTGTTACATTTGTAAGTACTAGTGAGTAGTTGAAATTACTGGTACTAAAATTTGATTTTCTTAAGCAAAATTTTAGCTTTTAGAAGTTTCTTTTTAATGATTGTTTATAAGAATTAATCCTAGCCAATGTTGATGAGTACTTACAATTGATAAAATGATTATTATAAAAGAAATTGTTCACTAGAAGTTAATATGTAAAATTATTAGAAAATAGGAATGAACATATCCCATCCTTTATAAACATATTTCCAAGTATTAGTCTCCCATCGGTTTCTGTTTCAACTCTCTGGGAAGAAGATGTGGCTACACTTATATTTGCTCCCAACCACTCTAACTCAGAGAGCATTCATATTATATAACGAGTGATAGTAAGTGTCAAATAAAGTGTTTAGAATAAATAAGTGGGTATCATTACTTGCCTAAAATACACCCTTAAATGATTGACGTAAGAGCGAGTAAAAGAAAAATTAGATGGAAAGAAATGTACGAAGAAAAACTTTTAAATTTTTATTATATGATTGAGGAAAAATACTCTCTTTGTATGTTCAAAATGTAACAATTTAAACTAACTGGAATATTAAAAATGAAAAACTCTTGTTTTATTTATGTTTTGTTTCGTTTTGACCCTGGTCTGAAAACCCTTGTGTCGTGTCAACATGCATGTACAGTTGTGGGACACGTTAAAAATTGGTTGTGTTGGGATCTTAGCTTTCCAATTTTTGGTTCCTGTTCTGTTCTAAGCTAAGAAAGATCTTACTTACTCACTTTTCTCTCTCTTTATCTGTGTTCTGGTGAAGATGGAGTTTTCGGTGTCAGTTCAGAACACCGTATTCCAGCTGGAACCCTCGCTTGAATCCATGATTATAGGTCCACACACAATATCCCTGACTTTTTATAGTACTTCTTTTTCCACCTTTGGAATCTTAAGGATATGTACTGATTTATAAGATGGGGTAAATATATTGGCTAGCCTACCAAATATTTATATTCACCAAAATATTATTAAAAGAGAATACAGTTGTATATTTAGGAGATATATGATGTAATAAATCAAAAAATAGAAGCATAAAATGTACTTCCAATCACAACAGAAACTAGCTTTGTTCATTGTATTGAATGGACAATAAGAGAAGCAAAAAGGAAATGTTATTAATAATGGTATCTTACCTTTAGGTTTGATGGAGCTCCTAAAGAGGCTTAATAATTTCACTTCCTACTCAAGAAACATATATGAAGAGTGGCGTGAATGGTTGTTCTTTAGGGAGCAAATTTGCGTGCACTGCATTTTCATCTTAAATATAGGATCCATCACTACTACACGAGGAGTGTCATATTTAATTATGTTATTTTTCTTATTTTAAACAAATAATTTTTAAGTTCTTTACTGAAAAATAATTATTAAGATAATATCTGTTTATTTCACTTAAAATTCTTTATCTTGTTTTTACTTTAAAAAATACAAAAAAGGTTAAGGAATGTCCCTCTTTTTTAATTATAACATGACGTATAAAGTTGATATTTTTTTGTGTATTTTTTTAAAATATATTTTATTTTTTATTTCATAATTGTAAAATCCATGTTAAAAATAAAATAATTATAGTATTCTCCATTTTTAATTTTTTATAAACAATTATATTGATAAGTTGTGTTAATATATGCAACTACAGAGTAATTCATTTCGAAATATTACGTAACATTTACCATTTAAAATTTTAAAAAATGTTATCGCTCGTTAAGAACGACATTTATGTTTTGGCTACTGATAATAATAACCATCATTGAAAACTGTAACATTATAATAAAAATGCAAAAAGTTACCCAAATAAAAAATGACTGAATAAGTTCTTCCTCAACCAACAACTCGTCAATCCAAATTAATTTAATATATATTCTGATATATACATTACGTTCAAAATATGATTGTAGAACTCACCTTTCAAATTCAAACTATTTAAATTTTATTTTATATTAACCAAGATAAACTATAGATTGAAGAAATTTTCCTTTTTATATTTAAGGATAATGAAATTTCTAAAAATTAACTATAAAATCACAATCATAATTTATGAACTGTGTTAAATTTTGAATAAAAATATAACCTAAACCTGAAGAATTTTTCACTTCGACTCTTAAAATTAATGTGGATAACAGTATAAATAAATTACAAAGTAGATATGAAAGTAAAAATTAAAGTTACAACCTTTATAGATACAAGACAAAGTATAGTTTTTTTTTTCTTCTTCTATATGAATATAGAGACGGGGTATAGCAGTGTTATAATCAAACTCTTACCATTTTAATCCCTACATTATGAAGGGAATAAAAGAATAAAAAAAATCTTATTAAAAATATAACATTTTCTTGTAATTGTTCAATGACATCACGGACTAACCATAAAACGTTAAGTAAAAGGAAAGAGTCAATTTCAACTTTTTTTTATAGCAATCAATTTCACCTTTTTTTTATCAGCAAAAGTCAATTTCACCTTTAAAGTACTTAATCGTAGTTATTGAATGGCTTGATAATCTTTCATTTAATCTATAAATTTTAAGTTAGTTATGACCTAATTTGATCATATCATTCATAAGCTCGAAACAAAATCATTCCATAATATAAAAGACACTAATTATACATCAAAAACAAAAGTGTTCAAATGAAAAGCAGCGTTAATAATCTGTTGTGTAGTTCTTAATAATTTAAATTGGAAGATAAATTTTATTTTAAAAATTATCAACTTAGCTGTAGTTTAAAAACGACATTGATTATTTAGTTATATGCTGTATACTTCCAAATGTATTCACATAATTTTAAGAAAAAAAAAAAACAAAGAAAACTTGCTTTTTAAGTTAACCCTTCAAAACTGTTTGATTTTGGGATGATTCATTAATGCTATTTAGTTATTTTAGTTAAAGGCATCATCATGATCAAACGCACTCTAGTTAACCAAAATATTAAAAATAAAACATTATTATTATTTTCTTAGCTTTTTAAAGCTAGACAAAACATGTTTTATTGATCTAACTTACTAAAACAACGGATCCTAGATTTTGTGAAAAAATGGATATAATTTAGCTTACATTAAGTTTAGGAGATGAATTATTACATAGAGTGAAGATGAAAAGGGGTTTGTGTCTTCGAAAAAAAAAGTGCAGAACAAATGAATACGAAACATATTTTCTATCAGTGGCTTCTTCTTTTTGTTGTGAGTTAGGTAGAGGAAACATACATGGGAATATATCTCACTGCAACAATTTAGTAAGGAAACAAAACATGAAATACCATGTACATTACACGATCAATTGGTTTTATTCCACATTGTCAAAGAATATATACAATTCGATGTAAAGATGGAGAGGACTTTACCAATTGCGTCCTTTAAAAGTAAAACCGCTGCCAAGGGTTCCATTCAAAATGTCGCTATTTGATCAATACCAAATAATGTCCCTAGTTATGGTTTATGTAACGGGGAACATGAATTTATATATTATGTTATTAAGAATTATATATATTAATAATTAAGATTTATGTATTTAAAAATTATTTATAAATAAAATTAGTTAAATATAAAAAATAAGTCTAATTTATTTATATATTGGAGATTCCATGTCGACTAGAGATGAGATCTTTCAATAATTTATAATATGGATGCAAATCTTATTTTACAAGTCGGTTTGTAAGGTTGAGTTAAACTTAAATTCTACTTCTTGAGATGATATCAGAGCCTATCCTAGTACGATTGTTGGGTCACTCACTATCGGGCCATTATTGGACCATTCTCAAACAGTATAGTCTCACCCACGCATGAGTTAAGCGGTCTCGACGTGAGGAAGTGTGTTGGAGATCCACATCCACTAGAGATGAGACCTTTCAATAATTTATAATATGGGTGCAAATCTTACTTTACAAACTGATTTATAAGGTTGAGTTAGGCTTAAATTCCACTTCTTGGTAATTTAATATTATCGAAAGTTTAAAAAGTGAAATTATTTATGAACATATATAATATAAATATTCATGATTATATATAAAATTTGTTTTTTATTTCTCTAATCATAATAAAAACTTTTATGAATTTTAAAAAAATCATTATATTAATCCATTTTAAAGTTGTGTTGAAATCGTGTTAGAATTGTTCGATATTAAAAAAAAGTCTTTTGAATAAGATACTTTATCCAATATGTGTTATATAAATATTAGTATTTTATATGTATCGTACATAAGATACATCATTCAAGAAATATGTTTTATACAGACACGTCATTTAATAAATATGTTCGAGCTTCATAAATAAATTACGATTAATAGATATGTTAATACTATATAAATGTTTCATAAATAAATTATGATTAATAGATATGTTAATACTATATAAAGAAACATGTCCGAGCTTCATAAATAACTGTGAACAGATACGTTAATACTATATAATTAGTTGAATAATTATATATGTTTTTATCCTCATCTTTATATGTTTAATCAAAGAGAAAAAAGAGATGTAAGGGAATGATAGTTGATTGAAGACTGATATTGTTTTAAAATGAAAGGTAATCCTGTATTTAGAGGTGACAAATTGCATAGTGGGGAAGAAAAGCATAACTTTAATGATCCTGTTCTTCTTGAGAAAAAGGAATTTGTAGAGGGTGGGGCAATAGAGGATAACATTGTGATTGCGTAGTGGAAGAGTCCAAATACAAACAAAAGTGAAAAGAGAGTAAAGAAAAGCGACAAAGCATTAGCCTGGGGCGTGTGCATGTCCCCCACACACCATTGAAGCAAAGCACAAAGTAGAAGAAGACCTTGTCAAATGTGACCCACAGTTTCATCTCTTTTCTTTCACCTGGGATTAAGTGCAACCTCACATTCTATTATAACATGGTCTCACACATAATACACCACCAAGATTTAAAATAAATATGTTTAGAATTTTCCTAATCACTTACCTCTTCCATTCCGTCGGCAGAATCGGACAAGCATAGCATTCAAGCTGTCTTTCTTTTCACGCTTTTCTGCCTATTCCATCTCATACCAATTATATGTCTAATAGATCATAGACTCTTTCTAAAACAATAGTAGTTTTAGAGTAAAGCATCATATATTTATTAATTATTTGTATACATAAAAAATTGTTTTGAGTGATATTCTTTGGGTTAAAACATATTTTTTTGTTAAATTTTATTCAGTTTAATGTTTATTTTAGTTTTGTACTATTGTCACTTAGATCGTACGTATTACTGATTTAGAAATGACTAAATATACTGCAACCTGTTTACATTATTCATGGCATAAAACATATGGAATACTTTCATAGTTTTATTTCTCTGCAATTCATCACAAGCAAAATGCAACAGAAAAAACAAAATAGATGAGGAGAACACGTACATGATGCAGAACATTCCTCTCTAGCTTAAAAAAAGGAGAAAATAAAATTGTGTATTCATCAGTATTGTACAAAGAAAAAAGCTCATCCTCTTTTAACATATAATAGTTTCACTAACTAAACTAAACTAAAACAACCAAAAACTAATCAAAGAAGAAAACACAAACATATACGGTATAAAGATACGTATATTACAATATTGTCCTACCACACAATAACTGATATGGCTACGAAGCACATGACTAAGATTATTAGCAACAAATACTTACAAATTATGAGATTTCACAGGATTACTCCTCTCAAGCACTCGCGAGAATAACACCACATGTCAAAGAGTAATATAATTACAACCAAATATATAGTGGATAAATTACATGTTAATATTAAAAGAGATTATGTTAATAAGTGCTCTTATTTTTTTTATTGCCTAAAGAGCTAAAAGTAGATTTTATTAGAATGAATGTTATTGATATTTTTATTTTACAATTTTCTATAATTTTATCATTAAGTTGTTGTTTATATTATTGCTTAGAAAGACATTCTATACCATCGTCTAATAATAAATGATCATATATAATTAATAAGGTGATTAACTTTTGTACTCAAAAACATATTTAAAGTGATTTCAATCATTTTTAATGACTCATTAAAATGCATGAAAAGTAATATTGACAAGGTTTAGAGTGGGAAACCTTTGCCTTAATTAAAGAGTTTACGGTAATCACTAAATTAATAAATAAAATAGGTTATAATGTTGACCATGTATGCTTGTACCAGGGACGTAATCAAATATATAAATATAAGTTAAAAATGACTAGAATTTAACACGCTTATATTATTGTTATAAAAAAAATATAGTTCACATATTTGATTTTTTTTAAAAGATTGAAAATGATTTGTTCACGAACCAGGAGATGTTATTTCTTTAGTTACTCCACAAATGCTAAATGCTACAAATTCTTTTTTCCTATTATGGAATATGTGGTGTTGTGTGGTCTTTGCTGAACTCCTTAAGAATGACGTGGATGTTTGTAATGGAGAAGGAAACTCTAATTCCTATAGTTTAAGAAAGAGTTGTACATCAACTAAACGTGAGAATACTTGAAAAACTATAATAAAGAGTTTGGAATATGTGGCACTTCCGTTTCTTTTTGATCTGGTTTAGATTCCATCCCTTTAAAAGACAGAAATAAAAAAAATGTTTGCTACCTGTAATGATTATTTCACTTTTTTGAAGAATCAAAATTTAATATTAGTTGATTGTTACATGGAGATTATTTTTAGTCATATATGTTTAATATAGGACAACTTTCATAAATGGCGAAATCACATCTATGTATTAAAAATTATGTGTGAAAGTTTGCAGAAACTCAATTAAACCAATAAGATAATATTTTAGACAAAGAAAGATTTTGATCTTTCCTTTGGGTCGTGTAAAAAAGAAAGTAAAAGAAAAAAAAAAAAGAATTACAATGAAACGTGAGGTTGTTTCAATTACTTGAAAGTAACATTCACAATGGATTTCAAGAGTGTGTGGGTTGATTTTTTCTAATGTTTAATGACAAACTTGAGTTACTCTTTTGTATAGTTATTAATTTGATTTTTTTTCCAAATAATTATGTAAGAATAAATGAAATGTTAGTATTTATAAAATATTATATTTTGTTAAGACAAAGTTAAAAGATAAAAAATTATATATTTATATGCAAAGTGTAACTC
>Ga0123340_1002121_pt1 | contig 17590 bp, 9 predicted proteins | sample SirMexnodulemix_FD_89961 | JGI IMG/M metagenome (GOLD analysis project Ga0123340, IMG submission 89961) | Root nodule microbial communities of legume samples collected from Mexico - Siratro Mexico nodule mix | ecosystem: Host-associated > Plants > Roots > Nodule | place: Mexico: Nepantla... | reverse complement strand
ATATATATATATATATATACTCCTACATATCTGTATGATATATGTGATCAATATATAAAAATTATATTTCTCTATAAACATTTATTATTATAACATTTTTCAACTCTTTGATACTTCACTTAGTCTTATAAGATGTTAGAAAGAGAAAGACACATGGAGTCACATTCTTCTTTTCTGGAGAAATCAAAAGAACTTCTTTAAGTACTAATATATCTTAGTCATGCTTAATGCAAACTAAGTTGCTCTTATAACTGTTATAATATATCATTTTTTTCAACTTCTCGTTTCCAGCTACACAAACTCTATCATGAATCTTAGAACTCTATTTACTCTCATTATGAAATCCCTAGTATGTTTATTACAAAACACTCAGTTTACTCAAGTTCTTGACCATCACATGTGATACTTGAATTGTCTTATTACTCTATACATCTTCAACTGCATTCGTCTTCTCTAAATGATACATAAACTTGAAATCATAATTCCTTAAAAACTTCATCAATATCTTCTGTGTTATGGTTAGTTCCTTCCAATCAACAAATACTTTTAGTTTTCTTTAAACATATCTATTGCCTTTTTTTTTTTATACATCCACTCACAACCCAATGTGATTTATTATACTTCAAGGTTTTTTTGAAATACTTAAAGATTATTATACGTAAGTGATCACATTATTTACTAGATGTGATCAAAATTTTAAAAAAGATAATATTTGGAATAACAAAATTAGAGAGAGATAGAAAGGAATTAAAAGAAAAGTAAATCTTGTTTAAAAATTAAAAAATATTTTTAGACTAAAGATCGATCAACTTGATGAAAAGTTTAATAAATTTATATTATCTGAACTTGACCCATTCTAAATAGATTAATACTACATGGAGTTCAACTTTATGATGAGTACATACATTTTAAAATAGTTATAAGAAATAAATTAAATATTAATTTTAAATAAAAAATTAAAAAAAATATGCGTGTCTCTTAAGTTATATTAACAATATTAATTTTAATTTTAGATGTAACTAATTAAATCATATATATATATATATTATACATAAAACATATTTTTTAATACTTTTATTACATATAATTTATTTTTTATATATAATTATTATTTTATGAAATAGGTCAACTCAACCTATATAGTTCAATGTAGACTTTTTGAGATAGCCTATCAGATTTAGCCCATATAATAAATGTACTTGCTTCTTATACTTTAGTTGTCACCTTTTATTCCCCAGTAATCTCATAGGATGAAGAAGCATACAAGTTTGAGATTAGTTTGTTTACTAGACAAATAGGGGTTACTTTAGCAATGATGTTAGGTTTGCTGACTAACATAAGTATAAAAATAAAAGGTAAAAAATATTTGCATGATTATATATATAATTCTTGCAGTTAATTTCGTTTTAAGTTTCATTATTTATTTAATCCTTATTGTTGTGTAAACTTTATTTCATTGTATCTGTATTTATAGGTTATTTATTTTAAAATTTATTTTGTAGTCTGTCTATATGTAATATTTTGACTTAAATATATGTTTTGTCTTGATAAACTATTGAATTTTTTTAATCATTTAATGCATAGTAAGTTTTTAACTTTTTTTTCTTATTTTTCTAAAGTGATTTAGATAGTGTTTGGAAAGTAAAATAAATTACTTTAAATAACACTCTAGGAGATCAAATATAATTAGAAATTTTATAAAAAAACAAGAAAGTACAAAAGAAATTTGGATAGCCTGCAGGGATGAAAAAAACCATGAACCCATTATTTTTAGTCTCCTTTGACAGAGCCCGAAACAAATAAAAGTAGTATATATAAAAATAACATTTTTTTAAATACTAACAAATAAAGTTTTTTCAACTATAAAAATAGTAATTATATCTTTATAATTATAATAAAGTATACAAAATATGCACAAATATATGCAAACTCAATTACATATGTTAATGTGTAAAGAGATTACCAATATCTTGACATGGATTCCAAGAACTTACATAAAGTATCTGGGCCTTTTCAGGCCTATTTTAGTCCTTATAACTTTTTTTTTTTTTTTCTCTTTTACAGTATAACTAAAAAATTACAAGTATAGTGTATTTAGTTTATACTTTTTTGGTAAAATAGTTAAAAAAATATTTTTCTTCTTTTATACATTCAGATGGTATATTCCTGCATCATTAAAATCTTTTTAAAATGATTTTTTAGTACAATGGCAGCTAAGTTTGCCTCTTATTTATTAACATTTAATCTAATAACAATATATTTTTTTAATGCATCACATTATAAGAAAATTAGATGATCATTTCAGCTTCATATAGCCAAATCATTTCGCTGTCACAATCACCACATTTAAAGTTTAACTTTTATAAAGATTTGCATGATGATCTGATAAAAATATTTATATCACATCATTAATATCTTTTTATCCCATAACTTGAGAGAAATAATAAAATTACTAGGGATGACTTAACCATAACCATTATTACATTAGTTTAATAGAATATATTTCAAATGTTAATTATTATTTCAATTTTACAAAAAGTTGTTAATAATTGGTCTGTTGAGTCAACAGATTTCACAAATAACATACTTCTTTTCTTAAATTGGTGCAATTATATTTAATTTACATGTTGGATTTATAAAATCCAAAAAATTCACACCTCTAATTTATGAATTTATTTGCTGCTTCAACTTCTAGACATAAAAATTACATAAATAGTAAACTTAAAAAGGAAATTTGTTAAATTTGATAAATTTTAATTCCATAGACTTCATCTTTTATAGATAAATATAAATAAATTTCAGTTAACTTGATATATTCATTAAAAATTTGTTCAGTTAAGCTTGGGTAACTGGCTGTTTAGAATTTATTTTTGTCATTACTAAATTATACACATCATTATAATACATTTATGAATTTTTTGAGGAAGTCATTAGTCTTATAATAATAATAATATTTAAATCCATATTAACGATAAAATTTAATTTAATTAATAAAATAGTTTATACATGATGTTTAGAAATTTAAGTCTAAAGTAAAATACTTCTATTTCTTGGATGGCCACATAAGGGTGATTAATGAGCCAATTTGAAAGGAAGTGAAATTATAATAAACATGTACAAATATCTTGTGAAAATAAAGTACATGGTTATTATTAATAATAAAAGATGTATTATTGGTATGATTCGAATTCAGGGAAAGTAGACAAAAAAAAAAAAAAAAAAAAAAAACAAAAAAAAAAAAAAAAAAAAAAAAAAAAAAAAAAGAAAAAAAAAAAAAAAAAAAAAAAAAAAAAAAAAAAAAAAAAAAAAAGAGAGACCAAAAAGAAAATTAAAAAAAGAAGAGAGAGAAGAATAACTAAACTGCATAAACACACACAGAAAGAGCATTTTTGCATTCTGTCATGCACTCTGTGCCCACCCTCAAATAGTGCCACATTCTCTCTCTCTCTCTTCACATTCTTTTCTAATTTCTTCCTCCTTAGGGTTTCTCTTCTCTCTCATATTCAAACCAGAGATTCAGATTCTCACTTCCATTTCTCCTTTTTCACTCACAACTCGCTGTGCTGAGTCAACTCGTTTGCCTTCTCTAACAACATCAACTCTCCTTGTATCCCTCACCGGAAAAGCCTTTTCTCTGCTCATTCTCTCCGATTTTTTGATTCCTCTTCTACTTCACTAACCCTCCCCAACGCAAGAGTTTCTAACTTCATCCAAACACAGCTTTTCGATGATTCCGAGGTAAACGAGAGTGAGAGACAGGAAAAGGAAGAAGTATAAGAAGCGATCTGGAATCAGTTATACGCTGAAATGGAAGGTTCTAGAATGGAGAATTTGATCAGAGCTGAGAAATCGCTGAGGCTCAGCTTAGAGAAATCGAAGTCGGTAGGGTTAGCGTTGGAGAGAGCGGGACCGAGGTTGGCGGAAATCAGGCAGCGGCTACCGTCGCTGGGATCGGCGGTGAGGCCGATTCGCGCTGAGAGGGACGCCCTCGCTGCCGTCGGCGGCCACATAAACCGCGCCGTGGGCCCCGCTGCGGCGGTGCTGAAGGTTTTTGACGCCGTCCATGGCCTGGAAAAGTCGCTGCTGTCGGATCCCCGGAGCGACATCTCCGGGTACTTGTCGGTGCTGAAACGTCTCCAGGAGGCGCTGAGGTTCTTGGGGGACAATTGCGGGTTGGCCATACAGTGGTTGGAGGACATAGTTGAGTATTTGGAGGACAATTCCGTTGCTGATCAGGTTTATCTGGCGAATTTGAAGAAGGAGTTGAAGAATCTTCGCGAATCGCAGCACGGGGAACTCGATGGTGGGTTGTTGGAGGCTGCATTGCGGAAGTTGGAGGATGAGTTCAGGTTGCTGTTGACCGAGAATAGCGTGCCGTTGCCGATGTCGGTGGCTGGTGATGGTATGGCGTGCATTGCGCCGTCGCCGCTGCCGGTATCGGTTGTGCAGAAGCTGCAGGCGATTCTGGGACGGTTGATTGCCAATGACAGGCTGGATAGGTGTGTGGCGATTTATGTTGAAGTGAGGAGTTCCAATGTTAGGGCAAGTTTGCAGGCGCTGAATTTGGATTACCTTGAGATTTCTGTGTCGGAGTTCAATGATGTGCAGAGCATTGAGGGGTATATAGCTCAGTGGGGGAAGCATTTGGAGTTTGCGGTGAAGCATTTGTTTGAGGCTGAGTATAAGCTTTGCAATGATGTGTTTGAGAGGATTGGATTGGATGTGTGGATGGGTTGCTTTTCGAAGATAGCTGCGCAGGCGGGTATACTGGCTTTTCTTCAGTTTGGGAAGACAGTTACTGAGAGTAAGAAGGACCCCATTAAGCTTTTGAAGTTGTTGGATATTTTCGCGTCTTTGAGCAAGTTGAGATTGGATTTCAACCGGCTTTTTGGCGGTGGGCCATGTGTTGAGATACAGAATTTGACTAGGGATCTTATTAAGAGAGTGATTGATGGGGCTGCAGAGATTTTCTGGGAGCTTTTTGTTCAGGTGGAGTTACAGAGGCCGAATCCACCACCAGTGGATGGCAATGTGCCGAGATTGGTGAGCTTTATCACTGATTACTGTAACAAGCTCCTTGGGGAGGACTATAAGCCGATACTGACTCAGGTTCTGATCATTCACAGAAGTTGGAAGCGCCAAAGCTTTCAGGATAGACTCCTTGTTACTGAGATTTTGAACATTGTGAAGGCTGTGGAGCAGAATGTGGAGACTTGGATCAAGGCTTATGATGATCCTATACTGTCCAACTTTTTTGCTATGAACAATCACTGGCATCTGTGCAAGCATTTGAAAGGGACAAAGCTTGGGGAACTCTTGGGGGATTCCTGGCTAAGGGAGCACGAACAGTATAAGGAATATTACTCCACAATCTTTTTGAGGGACAGCTGGGGAAAGCTTCCTGGACATTTGAGTAGGGAAGGGTTGATTCTTTTCTCTGGAGGGCGCGCCACTGCCCGTGATCTGGTCAAGAAAAGGTTGAAGAAGTTCAATGAAGTATTTGATGAGATGTATTCTAAGCAGTCAACTTGGATAATGCCAGACCGTGATCTGAGGGAGAAGACATGTCAGCTTATAGTGCAAGCTGTGGTGCCTGTATACCGCAGTTACATGCAGAATTATGGTCCTTTGGTGGAGCAAGATGCTAGCTCCACAAAATATGCAAAGTACACAGTTCAGAAGCTCGAGGAAATGCTCTTGTGTCTTTATCGGCCAAGGCCTGTAAGACATGGCAGCTTGAGAAGCCCAACATTTAGTGCAAAATATGGCAATGGGGTACCTGATCTTCGCAGAACAGCATCTGCAGTTGTGTAATTTGGTAGTCCATGTGTTTCAATAGACGAACAACAGGGGCAATATTTCCCCCTCATCAGCTGGATGGCTACTGTATATAATTTTCCTCTGGGCCCTGCCGTGCATAATGTAGGTTTTTCTTAGTTTCTGAGAAGGAAGTTCCTGAGCACTGCCCTTTGAATGTCTGATGTATTTCATGAAAATGAAGTTTAGTTTCTCTTCTCAGATGCAAAAACTGGTTACTATCCCCTTGCTCAGAGGTTTCTGCAAAAGCTAGGCCATCTGTAAAACAGTAAGTAATGAGCTTAAATTAATAAGTGTGGACACCTTGCTTATGAGGCTTTTTTGGTCATACTGCCATCTGAAGTAATTTATTGAATCTTCCTCTTCATATATTAAGTTGTTTGTAGCAGCAGGATCATTTATTTTGAAAATTTTATGTACAATTGTTAGTATACAGGGACTTAGAAGTTTAGATGAACAGAATATTAGTCATATTGAGTCATCAGTATTGAGGGGGGTAGGGTGGGGGCGGTGAACTTGTTAATTGTAAATGCAGAAACCCTTTTGAGTTGCCTGTTTCATGTACTTTTTCAAGGATGCCTCCAAAATAAGACGTATTTTGGCAATGAATTCGTTGGAAGGCCCAAAGATAATGTTTCTGCATTGATTTAATTTGACTATTAAGTTCTTTTCCTCTATATAATATACTAGTTCTGTTATTATAGACATTTTCTCCTTGATGCTATTTTCGTTGAGGTTTTCGGAGCTATTTAACTGCGAAACCAGAGGCCATTTTCGCTGCTGACTAGTAATAAAGAACTAATGAAACCTAGCTAATGTCTTCTGGTTTGAGTTGCAGATATGACAGGTTTATAACTCATTTTTTCTCAGTTCTGATCTACAAATAAGGTTTTGTATAGAAGGTTTAATCACTATTAGTTTAAGTACATACTAATCTTTACTTTGCAGCAGTGATTAACTGTTGTTTTATTTGCCCACGTGATTTTTTTTCTCTCTTCCCAATTTTTTCTGCTGTGTTAAACGTACAATGATGGTGAGTTCTGGGATGGATTAGGTAGAAAGCTGTATCATGATGGACCTCATGGGACCTGCTATAATAATTAAGGTTATTTTTAATATTGTTGTCAATATTGTGAAAATTTGTCGTATGGTCCAAATTTTAAATCATCTGTGGAATTGTGGACCAAATTTTAAATTAACTGGTCCTCTTGGACTAGCGAACCATTGTTGTACAAAATGGTCTTGTAAATTATAGCTGCAATAATGTTAAGGGTTTTGGGATTTCTAAGATTGGAACTGTGGCCACATCAACTATAATTTCTGCAATATCAAGGGTTGGCACATTTGTGACCATTATTTTGAACCTCAACAGAACAAGGGCAAGTTGGAATGAGGAGTTGATTGGGACTCTTTCTTCGATAACAGCTAAGTCTCAGCATTTTGGCCATGTTCTCCTATATCCTTGTGTTCTACCTTTGTTTGCTGTGAATTAATATTAGAGAAACTCAAAATGTTGTGTTGTCTGTGCTTGTTTTATCTTGCTCTGTTCAATAGAAAGTCCTCATTTTCTTCTCTTGCCTCTGTCATTGCTTTTGATACCCCTTCTTATTCAACGTTACATTGTTTTCACTTCGTTGTTGGCAGAGTCGCTGGAGTACCTCTCACCAATTTGTCAATGATGGTGATGATATAGGTTCTATTGGTAGAAATTGTATTAGTTTTTCAGAAACTTTAATTTTAATGGAAACTTCTAAGTTTTCCATTTTATTGTCTCATTTTGTAAATGTTCATGAATAATTTATCGAAACATGTGAATAATATCTTGGCTTCTCCATACTATATGGGGATGTTTTTATTTTAGTTCTTGTTTTTCTTCTTCTAGTAACGTTATTACTTGACATCAATAAAATTATTAACTTAGCGTTGTTAGAGGTCATAAAAAGTGTTATTTGAATAGGACATTACGTGATATATTGGTAGGGATTAAAAAAATATTTATTTGAGATTAAAATAAAAGTTGATATACTTTTTGAGACTAAAATTAAAAATAAAATATTTGTTGGGTTTAAATCAAAGTAGCATCCTTATAAGGACTGAAAAGAAAGTAACGGATTTACGAAGGAGTAAACTAAAAGCTGACATTATAAAAACATTAATTCTTTCGAAAAAAATATTGAATCAGTTATTTTAACATTAGCATAATTTATCCATTTTATTTAACTATAGTAATATTTATTATAATCGAAAATTCACAATAGTTTACTAAATACATTTTTCTTCTACTTTAAAAATTATATGGAACTATTTTAGAAATAGAGGAACCAAAACACGTCAGTAAATTGGTTGAAAAAAAATCGTGAAATAAGAGAAGTTGGAGTAAAAAATTGTGACAAATTAAACTATTGAATTTTGTGTGTAAAATTATAATGTTTTTATAATAGGAGAACTTTTTCTTTGTAAACAAGATAGAAGGTCTAAAATATGTTTAAACTACATTTATCCACTATTAAAACTTTAAAATTTTTCATAGTTGAATATGTATATAACTTTAAAGTGTTATTCTATTCCTGCTTAATTTAAAAAAAAAAAAAAACAAGTTGTCTAGTGTGAGAGATCAACTAGTCGTTAGCAATATTTTAAAACATATAAATCCTCCCAACAATCACAAATCCTCTACATTTTGAAATAAAAGAAAATTTATAAATTTTTGTTTTATTCCCTATATATCTAAATATATTTTTATTTAATCTCTAATGGCATCATATGTTGACTTAACAATTTTAAAAAAGTTATCAGTATTGAGTTAACAATTTTAAAAAAGTCATCAAGATTGAGTTAACAATTTTATTAACATGTCATGGATAACATCATTATTGCTAGAATTAACTTAGAACTAAAAGTATGGACTAAAAAACATCTATGACAAAAAACAAAAAAAAAGTAGGAACTATAACGAAAAGACTATGTAATCAAAATTTAATTAAGCCTATTATCTTTACCCATTTGCCAATTGGAGTTATAAGGCTATAGGCATAATATGAGAAATGGGAGTGCTTCTTCCTGCACCTCCAAGTGGTTCTTCGGACACCTCCAAAACTTAATAAACAGATAAAAATACCCTTCACTTTATATTGTACGAATCATTTTACCCTTATATCCTAATTATTAAAATTTCTTCTCCTTCTACCATCTCTGTAACTCTTCATTGCGGCGCACCTCTCTTCATTCCGAGCAGCGATTGACGGAACCACGCATTCTGCAACTTGTTTACGGATCCGTATACAAGTTGCGGGGTGGTTCCGCAACGTTCAGACACCTCCCATGCAAACTGGTTCACTCCTCCGCCGCCACCGACGATGCAAACTTTCACCCACACTACCACCCACAACCTTGCGCTACCACCATCATCAAACCTCTGGTCTCCCACCTCCATTTACTGTTTTATCAATTTTCAAAATCAAGGATAACATGATAATTTACTTAAGGACAAAGTTGGAATTTTCTTAAATTTTGGAGGTGCCCGAAAAACACTTAGAGGTGCAGGAAGAAGCATTCGAGAAATGGTTAAGAGACTCGTCATTCCATTAGCGTCTTCTGTCAACAACTTTTTTTCACCCTATAACTTTTTTTACACTTTCAAAAATTTTAAACTTCTCATTTTTTATTTCTTCATTAAATGGCAATGAAGTTTTTCCAGTACCAATATAGGTTGTTGTTTGTGTATTAGTGTTTTCGATTTTGTTTCCTATACCTCAATGTTTTGTTTGGAGTTATTTTTGGATTTATAGTTTGAAAGTAGTCCAAATTATGTAATTTGTAAGAGAAAAATGGAATTTTTTGGATAGTGTAATTTAGGATTTGAAAATAGTATTATGAATTACAACATAATATCTTCACTTTAGAAATAATGTTTTAGACTGTGTAACTAAAGATAAAATTTTGAAGTTTAAAATTGTGTAATCCATATGTCACAAGTAATTGTATTTTTTTTTATTTATCTACATCAAGGGAAGTACTGTTATATTACGTTGGACAACTTTCTCACACTATAATGCAAATACAAAAGACAACTAATAAAACTCATTCACATGTGCACTTAACATAGTACTTAACATAGTGATTTGTGTGTCCAATGTTATTCCTTGAATAACGGTTGAGGTTTTTATTAATCTTCTTTTTTAGGTACTGACTATTTTGTTGTTCATGCTTTCCTTGACCACAACACCATTTTTTTTTATCTGCACAACTATTTAAGACCGTTTTTCCTCTTTTATGGACTTCGTGATTTTTCACCTAGCAAGTTATAGATATTTAGGGGTATAAATAACATTTTGGTTGTCTTTAAGGTGAATGGTTTTTGATAAACTTCCTCTTTTTATTTTAAAATGTTGATATTGATCTAAATTCCTTTTATAGCATGTTAATAACATAATTACATTATGCTTTTATTTAACTTCCATGGTGGTATATCAAATTATTATTTTTAGATAATGACAAAGCAAGCAAACATAAAAAGGACAAATGAAAGTTTAAGGCAAGATTTAAATGAGTGATCCAAATTTGGAACTTCCTCAAGTAAAATCAAGCAAAAAATTCTAAGAAAAATGCAAATCAAATATGAAAAAAATGACAATACATCTGCTACACCTACTATTGCTGCTCAAACATAAGTAAACTTGCCTAATTTCAATGTACGTGACCAAAAAAATTTGGACATGAGACTTGATTCAATAAAATAGAATGTTCGAGTTGCACATATTGTTCAACATAAAACCCATAGTGAAAAGAAACTCCAATTGGAACAATTGACTATTAATAGCATCGAACATAAACAACTCCAAGATCTAAATACGCAAGTCATGAAAAAGGCAATATGTGCAAGTGATAAGTCAAAAGAAAAGCTACAAGCAATTGAAATAATATTAACTCAAATCAGTAATTCTAGTGTCAATCAACAATGCAAAAGGGAGTCTCACAAGAGAATTCTAGAAAAAGACAGCTGCCTATGAAAATGCTACAAGCTGAAGTTGGTAATTCAAAGGTAAAACAAATTTTTTAAAAAAGACAAGAATGATAGATGACAACTCTAAATATAAGGAAGGAGTAGTGATTGAAAATGTTGAATCATGACAAGACAACAAGATACTCTTAAGGAGAGACAAACAAAATTGTGTCACTCAATGTTAATTGATGAATTTCTTAAAGAAAATAGAAATAATGAAGATGAAGAATAAAATGTTTAAAATGGAAATGAGGATGAAGAACAATATGTTTGAGAAGAAAATGCATACCAAGATAAAGATGGCTATCTATACGGATGTTTAATTAGAAATTGAAAACAATTTTTCATATTTATGTCTACTTTTTAATATTTCAGATTATGGGTCTAATATTAAAATAGGAACAAGTAAGAAAAGAACAAGAGGACCAACTCAATGACTATCTATATGGATGTTTCAATAGAAATTAAAAATAATTTTTCATATTTATGTCTATTTTTTAATATTTCAGATTATGAGTCCAATATTGAAATAGGAACAAGTAAGAAAAGAACAAGAGGACCAACTCAATGCTTACCAATACATGGAAGATCAAGATCATCTAGAAGTTATCTTGGACATTATGGATAACCTATTGGTCCCAAGGATAAAATTGTAACTAACTTGAGTTATTTCCTTGGCACGATTGCTAGGTATTCATACTTCTGTCCCTTGATTTATACAAATTTTAAAGCTTTGCTCAAGGATAAAGATAACAAGGCTCGTATATAGAACTATGTTATGATGTGAAAATATAAACTTATATTGATGTAATGATAAAACACTTGCTATGAAAATACATTAACTTTAATGTTCTTTTTATATGATAAGTTCATTATTAGTGATAAAGGAGAGAAAGCGGTATTTACTTGCATAAATGATGCATAGAGACGCTACAATAATTTTATTAAGAAAAGATACTTTTTAAAGTACTCCATATTATTATCCATTTCGGAAGCTCATTCCAAGCAATTGATGAAATATTGGAACACTACCACTATCAAGGTAAGGTTATTTGATGTCTTATTACTTTAAAATTACATCACTATCTCCCTTGATTGTTATTTTCTCTTATTACAATGTAGATCATTAGCAAGAAAAAGTTGCAAATAGGGCAAAGCAAAAAATACATTCATCTCATGGGACCGACCAATTTTCCAATAATTTATGCTAAACTAGTAAGATATTTCTAATCATGACTCCATATTTTAAATCTAATACAAAAACAATGTAATTAATATTTTGTTATTGTTTTTCAAAAGGTAATTATTGTAGTGTGCCAAGAAAAAGGTAGGAGAAAAAGTTACTAAAGCTAAAATGTTTATTACAACTCCTCACCAGTGAGAAGGTCAAAGAGAAAAAGAAAAGGACGAAGAAACATTTAATGTTATATTGTAAGTTTACAATTATATATGAAATACAAATAAATTTATTCTTTTTAATCATTCAATTTCATTTTCTTTTATTAGACTAAGCTTTAAGGTTCCATTGAAAATTCAAGTGAATCTGCAGACAAACATTTCAATCACTATTTGAAAAAAGAAAAATATGGGAGAGTATGTTATTATGGAAAGACTATGAAACAATCAACATTTAAAAAAAATGAAGAAATGACTGCTCTAAGAAAAGAACATGTAAATCAAATCAGTGGCATAGAGAAGAAAATTGAAGATCTAGAGGAAATGATCAAATTTTTGGTAGAGTAGCAAAATCCAAATTTAGATGACAAGGACATAAATAATATGATGACACGTGATTTAAGTAAAGAAAGTAGTTCAGTGGAGCTATATTCATCAACATCAACACATGTTCCTTATGAGTAGGTATATATGATTGGTAATTATTTTGTTTTGTAATGTTGGAGGAGTAAGTATATGAAGTTCTTGTAAAAAAATTTATTGTTTAATTGAGTTGTTTCGTGCTTGAGTTTTCATTTTTTTTTCTTGGATCATGGACATATAAACACATATACATAATCATATTTAAATTTCAATCATGTGGTACTCTTCATGCATGGTAGTAAATTTAGTGATATGGGTTGGATTATGTTAGTAAGTTTACTGATATGGATTAGAACCTTAATTATTGCCAAATGTGTTGCTTTAGTGCAAAATGAACCAACCAGTTGCAACACGCCTACCCTTGTCACAATTTGCAAAATAGAAAGTTCTCCTTTGTTTCAATAATACCTGATAGTTTTTTTTTTTTGTCTTGCTTTTGTGGTCTTGAATATTCTTTTCCAATCAACAACCTAAATGTTTCTCTTTTTCAATTGAATTATTTCAAAATATTAGAATAGTGGGATTATGCTTCTAATTAGTCTCATCATACCTCTAAATTAGTTTTAAGATGTTTACTCACTTTAACACTCTATATTTTGTATTTTTTGAAACTTGAAGACAATGAAAACAATCTTGTAAAAGATTGTTAAGTTGTCAAGAAACAATTCTATACATGATGTTTTCTTAACTAAGTTTGTAGAGTTAGTTTTGATGGCTTGATACTTTATATTTTTTTATTTTTTTACAGCCTGAAGACAATGGAAACAATCTTGTAGAAGAATGAATTTATTGTTATGTTGTAAAAAAAATATTCTAGACATGATTTTTTTTTTAAACTAAGTTTGTAGTGTTAATTTTGATGGCTTCATATTATGTTTCAAGACAACTTTTTGATCATGTAGTTTGAATAATAACATTGAAATATATGGGTGAACATTATTATGGATTCAATTATTTATTTTGGTAAATACACAAACAAATAAATCATGCCCCAAGTTTGTAATTTAGGGGTTAAAGACACAAATAAGAATATTTATTGTTTTCATCTTCAATTTTTGTATGAGCAATCTATGTAAATTAAAAGAATATATTATAATATTTTTTAACACTTTAAGCAACATTTTTAAAATTGTGGTTGTTGTTATGACATTAGGTAATGGTTTTAAGTTGTTGTCTTGCTAAAAGCAGTTGCTTATTCAAACGACAATGCTTACTCAAGCCGATTGAAAAACCATTTTAGGCCACGGTTTTATGTTGTTTCCTATAGTGACATTTTTTATAGTGCCTTAAGAATTTGTGTTACGGGAGAATTGGATGAACTAGTATAAATTTATTCTTTGGATTTTTTGCTTTACTTGTTTGTTAGACGATATAGTCTAGTCGTCCAACAAAAGAGTCTAGGACTCTATTCATCCCTCTCTTTAAGAGCTAGTTGTTCTAACAAAAAAATATTATATAAAAAAAAGAAAACTTCATGTTCAAATAAGAAGATCTTGATTCTTCTAATTTTGATGTCGAGAAATAATAAGCTCATGTAGGCTTCATGGCAAACACATCTTACAATGCATCATCAAACAATGTAAATGAAGAGGTAAATTTTCATTATACTCTCAATCTTTTACACAAGTATATTATGAAGTTATGTCTAATATCTCTAAAGTTATAAAAGCATTCAAAAATCTTAAAAATAATTTCCAAAACATTTCGAAAAAACTTAAGAATTTGAAAAAAAAATTCTAAACCGTTTGATGAAGTTTTAAATGAATATCTTAATCTCGCAAATGAAAATTTTAAATTGTGTAAAGAAAACAAGAATATGCGTTAAAGACTTGAAAATCTCAACATAAGTTTTGAAAAACTTAAAAAGGAAACGGTTATGAAAATTAGAGAGTGTTGGAAAAGGCTTGAAGCTAAAGAAGAGAGCAAGACCATAAAAAGTCCACTATATGACAATGGTTCTTTAAAGAATGTCCTATCTCAATATATTATAAGTGAAAAATGTCTAGATTTTATAATAAGAAAATCAAGGGAAGCACATGACAAAACATGTATCAAATATGAAGGAAATTTCTTAGCAAAGCTCATTCACTCATTTATGTTATATCGTCTACTAAGATCAATCTTATTGAATTCTCTAGTGGACATCCTAAAAAGGAACGACAAAGATAAACTAACAGAAAAGGACCCAATGTTATTTGGTTAACTAAAAAGAAAATAATTCCTCTTTCAATATACTGAATGGTAATTGGACAATGGATACTCACAACATATGACTGGAGAAAGATCTATGTTCCAAGATGAAAAGAAAATAAGGAGGTAAGGTAATATTCAGAGAAATCTAACACAACAAAATAATTGAAGTTGGCCAGATAAGTATGAAACATTTATCTTCTATTGAAAAATAAATTCTTTTTAGTAAACAGTCTAAAGCATAACCTACTTAACATAAGTCAAATATGTGACAGTGGGTGTGATGTTATTTTTAACAAAGACTAATGTATAGTTTGTAATCATGTTGAGACCAAATTATTTACATTAAATAGATAAGGTAAATTTTATAAAATTGGTAAGGATAACTTGTCAGCTCAAAAGATGTCATCCCTTATGATAATCAAAGAAGATAATTGGGTCTAACATAGAAAGTGTGGTCATGTTAGCTTGAGATTACTCTCAAAGATGCAAAAGCATAATCTCGTAATGTTAATTATGTTATTCAAAGGCAATCTTCTATATGAATGATGTGTAGTAGGCAAACAAGTGAAAACTTCTTATCAGAAGTAGACTTTAAGCCTAACTCAACCTTACATATTCAGCTTGTAAGGTGAGGTTTGCACCCACTTATAAACTATTGAAAGGACTCATCTCTAGTCGATGTAAGATCTCCAACACACCCCTTCATGCTGAGACTCCTCAACTCGAGCGTTTAGCTTATATGTAAGGGTGGTCTGATAGAGGCCTGATAGCGGGTGGCCTGATAGGCCCAACAACCTTGCTAGGATAGACTCTAATACCATATTAGAAGTGAACTTTAAGCCTAACCCAACCTTACAAATCTGGCTTGTAAGGTGAGATTTGCACTCACTTATAAATTATTGAAAAGTCTCATCTCTAATTGGCGTGGGATCTCCAACACTTCTTTTAAAAGTATCAATGATATTTCTATCTAAAGACCTCTTGAGCTTGTATACTTGAACTTGTTTCTATTAGTGATAAATGATATGGTGTAATTATTGTATATGATTCCACTAGATAGACATGGGTGAAATTTTTGAACTGCAAGGATGAGTTTCAAAGTTATTTGGAAATTCTTAAAAAATTTCAAAATGAAAAGATTTGTCAATTATTTCTATAAAAAAAACATTTAAAATAAAGACTTTTTATAATTTTGTGAAAACTATGGTGAACAACATAACAAAATGATGTTGAGGAGAGGAAAAATTTTTTTTTACGAGAAATGACTCAAACAATACTTAATACAAACTCTAGCCAAAATATTATTGGATAGAAACAATCAACACAACATATTATTTACAAAGTCGAGTTTGAATACTCTAAGAGATTGTTAAATATTTTTTAGGATTTAAAATCTTTGTGTGTATGTGTTATCATTCTAATTTTTCTAATCTTCTAAAACGTTGAATGTATAACAAATTGGTCTAATAAAAGTAATCAGGCTATTAAATATAGTTCTCTTGTAACACTTAACAAGCATAATCCTTTCTCTTTTTATTTTTTGTACTCACATATTAAAAACTGTATTGAAATTTAGTTTTGAATATATGAAATATTTTATTTTCATAAACACACATAATAATTATTAAAGACCAATTTTATGTTCAATTACCTTAATTATTATTAGAATTTAAATAAAATTAACTGAATTAAAATTTTTACACTAAAACAGTTTTTGTAATTGTTTAAAAAATGAAATATACTAATATTTATTTTATTGAGTCAACTATTTACTCTTATATAAATTAGAGAGTGTATTTTATTTACACTGGAAAGTCTTTTAAAAAAACAAAAGAAATATACATAGTAAAGAGAAAAAAAAGTCCCACCACACTATTTAATGAACACGTGACTATGATCATACACTTTTCGTAATACTATTTGATTATAATTAATGTCTACTCGAAACTTTAGCTACATAATCCACTAAGCAAGAGATTGAAAAGCTCACAATGCTCATAAATTGGTTATTGCAACTTTAGGTAGCACTCTACCAAAGTGGAAGAGACTCGAAGTTGTCGTGTGGTAACTTATATGCATCTGACCTAAAATGCACTTTATGATGCTAGAATCCCACAAATTCTCTTCTTTTCGTAGATGGAACTACCAAAACAGGAAATAATGGAGAGGAGAGAATAGGCCATACAAAGCATATAACTAAGTACTTTTTTTTCTTACTTCTTTTCACAAATTTATTGCATGTTATTCAACTAAAATTTGGAGTCTCTTTTTCAACTTTCTCCAATTGCACCACTATTCATTTCTCACCACCCTCAATTATGCCTAATGCCTAAGCAAGTTTAATCCAAATTCAATATTTTTAGACTAGAAAGTAACAACACCTAACCTCAGAGAAATCCTAGTGGTAAGATACTAAAAACTAGTAATAGATATGCCTTAAAATACACTTTAAAATTAGAATATTTTGTTTTAGGACCTTATGTATTCCTCTATACTGTTTTCAAATTAAATAACACCTTCTTCCCTCCAAATTGATATATGAAAAATTATTTTGGAAAATTTTCCAATATTTATTTTATAGTTTAACTTTATCATATTAGTTTGAATTCAATATTTATTAAAACTTTAATTATATATATTTGATTTTTATTTTATATTATAAATTTCATAATTTGAGAGATACTGTCTAATTAAAATTAAAGTTAACAAAATTTTAAGATTATCTTATTCATTTACGTGTGTGTGTGTGTATATATATAT
>Ga0123340_1002116_pt1 | contig 17601 bp, 10 predicted proteins | sample SirMexnodulemix_FD_89961 | JGI IMG/M metagenome (GOLD analysis project Ga0123340, IMG submission 89961) | Root nodule microbial communities of legume samples collected from Mexico - Siratro Mexico nodule mix | ecosystem: Host-associated > Plants > Roots > Nodule | place: Mexico: Nepantla... | reverse complement strand
ACACTAATATATATTATTATTTTATTAATATATAATATTTTATTAGTAAGAAACAATATTAAATGAAAATATGTATGAATAGTGATGTCATACTAGCATTTTCCATAACTATTAGATAACCCTTAAGATCTACTTTTTATAAGCTTAACAAACCATCTACATACACATGTATAAAAACATAAAAAAATCAAAATTAGTCTCTCAATTCCTTATTATGGTTTCCTTCAAATAATATTTTATTTTTTGTTTTAATATTTTCTCCCTTAGAGATAGTAATATAACATTTACACGACCACAACAACTCTTCGTCCACTTAATTAGTATGTTATATCTCAAATATGCATTATTACTCTTATATTACATGAACTTTAGTTAAGCATATTAGGATTTTCCTCTTGCACACATATCTCATTTACGAGTAAAATAATAGATAATATAACAATTGATTTTGATTTGGTTTGAGATGATTCGAAATATTAAATGACAAATCGAATCAAATATTAAAAATAATTTTAAATCAATAAAAAACTTTCTACCTTGGTTATCAAATTTTCGTTTAATTTTCAATTATTTCTTTGGAATCGATTCAATTATGAATTTTTTTAACTATATTAAAAACTAATTAAATATACTAATTTATCCGTGAATTACAAGTCACCTTCTTCCTTTAATGATAATTATATGTAAACCACCTTAGTTTCATATATTGCAATATTATTTTTTCACTAGTATACAACATTAGAAAACAATCTTTTACATATTAATTTTCAATCCAACTAACATGCAAAATTGGTTAAGCATATGCTTTCAATTAAGCAAAAATACACACCCTAAATAGTGTTTTTTTAAGAGAGATTTAAATTAAAATTATTTATTAATGAGTACTTGTTAATTGGATAAGAAGCATACTAATATAGATCCATTTTAAAATAATTTCGAATAAAATATTCCATGTTGAAATAAAAAAAAAATAATTTTGAGAAATAAAAAACAGATAATTTTCTTAAAAGACGAAAATAGAACATTAAGTATTGAGAAAGTAAGACATTTTCTCGGAAGACAGGGGAAGGCACAGGGTGGCAAGGGAAGCGAAAGCGGCAGAAGCAGAAAAGATAGAGTGAGAGTGAGGCGAAGGAAGATGTGGAACTTGCAGTTTCAACTACACTCTCAACCATCAATCTTATCATCTTTATCTTCATTATCCTCCTCTTCTCATAAGCTATTCCCAAACCACTCTTTCTCCCCAAACTCTCTTCCTTTCAACCCTCCTAAACCCTTCTCCCTAAGATGTCGCCACTCTGACCTCTTCGACCAGAACACCTTAGCCTCCTCACAACGACCCACAAGACCCACTGCTTCAGGTACAACCTATTTTTCCAGCACCCCATTTTTTTTTTTCTTTCTTATTTGCTCCTTCAAAACTAATGTTGATGATAACTAAGCGAAACATTGGGGTTTCTCAGAAACCTAGTGGAGGCTTGGTTTTCCTATTTAAAAGTCTAATTTTTAGTACTTGGAAGATGAAAAGGACATATTTTTTTGCTATGTCTTTTGTGAATGGCCACAATAGAATTATGGGGTAGTTAGGAAATATGCAAAGGGTTTGTGTTGTGTTTTGTCCAGTTCTTGTGTAATGCACTTATGTTGTTTTCTGGTTTAATGTGTGCTCAGTTGGTGCTTTGCCGCCTAGGGTTTATGTTGGTTACTCCATTTACAAAGGGAAGGCTGCGCTTACTTTGACTCCTAGGCCGCCGGAATTCGTGCCGCTCGATGTATGCTTACTTTGGTGGTTTTGGGTTGGGTGTGCCGTTATGGACTTGTGAATTCAGCATTTAACTGGGTTTTTTTTTGGTGTTTTTTTAGTCAGGGGCATATAAAATATCTAAGGAAGGTTATGTGCTGCTTCAGTTTGCACCTGCTGTTGGTACCCGCCAATATGATTGGAATAGGAAGCAGGTGAGTTGTTATGATTTTCTGGTGATTGGAGGGTGATATCTATGCTGATATTATATTTCATAATCAAGAAGGCTTTGTTTGGTTTTCAGTTAGGAGTCTAAATTTTGTATTGAAACTTAGTTTGAAATGGAAGAAAAAGGGGGCTTACTTTTGCAAAATGGAGCTCATTCACAAAGTGAAGTTCATTCGAACTTAAGTTTGCAAAGAAAAAGTTCATTCAAACTTAGGTTTGCAAACTTTAATCAAAACATGCACAAAGTTGTTATCTTCTCTGAGTATTTTATCAGTCTGTAAAATTGCACAATTAAGACATTAACCAACATAACCATATATGCCATTTGATTAGAATTAAAGTATTATATGTTGAAGTTTAGATAGAATATGAGCGGCTGAGAGCAATGCAGTTAGAGTTCACAGTATTTTTAGACAAAACCTGACTTTGTTATTTTGAAAAGTTTTGATATGATTGTGTTGGATTCAGTCTGTTGATATTCTCTTGTGGTTTAAAAGTGTGAATTTCTGTAGCACTGTTTACGTGAATGCAGGTGTTTTCCTTATCAGTGGGGGAAATGGGAAGTGTAATAAGCCTTGGTACAAGGGAGTCCTGTGAATTTTTTCATGTCCCTTTTAAGGGCAAAAGGTATTTGTACCCCATACCCTTCTAATTATCGTAAAATGTAATTTAGTAATGGGATTGTCCTTGATCGCTGATAATTTCTTGATGCCTTCATTATCTTAGAATAAGAAGCACATTTTCCATATTGGATCCTATTCTCTTTGAATAAAATTAATTGATCTATATGACCGTGTTCATACTTAATGTTTATGTAATTGCATGTTGTTGAACAAATTTTTACATTTTTCTTTTTGCTATGTGGGTGGATTATGGGGAGGGGCTCATATTTTGTTGTCATTGTCATAAGTTTTGGCTGCTATGCTTACACGCATTTAAAATTATCTTAATATGCAGCGATGAAGGCAAAGTCAGAAAAATTTTGAAGTTGGAGCCTCTTCCAGATGGTTCTGGGCACTTCTTTAACCTAAGTAATACTCTTTCTTCATGAAGCTTTGTTGCTATTATTATACTTATTTTATTTCGTATCCATATTTATGTTTCTGGGACACTATGCAATGTTCTGGGTTCATTGAGTCCATTACATATTGTGGAAACTGCATCAAGCTCCCACAGTGATGCATTATTCCAAAATTGATCAATCTTAGTGTCATCATTTTAAAGCATAACTTACCTGACCTTTTTATTAATGCCTTCAATATTAATGAAGAAAGTTAAATGCCTGTAGTTGCTTCAGTTCTGACTTTGTTGTGGCATTTCTGAAGGTGTTCAAAACAAGCTTGTAAACGTAGATGAAAACATCTATATCCCTGTTACAAAAGCAGAGTTAGCAGTTTTGAGCTCAACTTTCAATGTACAACTCTCTCTCTCTCTCTATCATTTCCTTCTAATGTCAATTGCCAAAATCTGCATTGCCATGATTCTCTTGTAGTTCTTTGAAAAGATTTTGTAGCAGAAATGATTGATCATCATTAGTGTAGTAACAATGAAAATCTGCCAATTGTAAAGTTTTCCTTAGTAGTTGGCTAACATTAGTCATGAAAATTCTATTGAACACATCTTTAACTGTTGGTTATCATGAAGTGCATATCTTTCTCTATAAGATGTCATGAAGTCAATAAGTTTTTTTTTTCCTATTACTGCATGGATTACATTTCCTGCTTTTGTGAAGTAATCTTTCATTCATGCATACGACCTGATTACTATTTTGTTTATATTGACTGTACTTTTGATACTTTATTGTTTTTTTTTACTTTGTAGTTTATCATGCCATACCTTCTTGGTTGGCATACCTTTGCAAACTCCATAAAGCCAGAAGATACTAGCGGAGGGAATAATGCCAACCCAAGATATGGAGGTGACTATGAATGGAACAGATAGGGTTGTGTTTCACCGCCCTCACCCTGTGAACTTGGAATTATGTTAAACCATTCCATTTTGTTAGCTAAGAATTGTTTTAGTGATGTCCAATTTTGAATTGTTTATTCTATTTTTCTTCTTGTTAGTGGAGTTTAGCTCAAGGATGATATTACGGTTGAAAAAGTTTAAATAATTAGAGAATTTAAAGTGTGTAAAATGATATTTATGGGTAAATATAAACTCATACTCATTTTATTAACATCATCAATTGGCTGGTACAACAATGCAACCTTTTTGGTATTAATTGATGGGAAAGGCAGGGTCCTAATTTATTTTTGGTTGATTAATAATCTAATTGTATTTTAGACGAGACGTTTTGTATAAAGTGATCAGAAATTGGGTGACAAAATTCAATTGTCAGAAAATGTGCTAATATTGGTAAAAAAGTATGAATAGTTATTACAATGGTACTTTTCCCCGATGAAGAATACACATTTGTATGAAAACTTTTTCATAGTATCGACCATGTGTTCGTGGAAAGCAAAAGTGTTCGAATTGGAGAGTGGAAAGCAAAAGAAAAACACGTTGGGTAATAATTGCTTTATTTTTTTAATACACACATTGTTGGCTTCGAAATAATAATGAACATGAACAATATTAAAAGAAGGTATTTTATTAATAAAAAAATGTTAAGGAAAATTGTTAAAATAGTTATAACAAAATGATCTAGACAGTTTAAATGGTTTTAATACTATTACGTGGATTTTAATAAATAATTTTTTGTTTCTTTTCATTAGATGATGATGTTATTATCTAGTATTTTTGAATAAATCATTTATTAAACATGATTTAGAATCAATTATCACAATTCTTTATTTCCAAATTGTGAAAGAACTTCTAATATCACTTTCCTTTATTCACAAACAAGAATTTAATTTGTTTTAAGCACTTCTCTAAACTCATCTATTATGAAATGTAGTTTAACATTTATATGTTTTGTTTTTTCATGTGGTAAGTTTAATGATCAATTAAATTTATGAGATTTTGACTACTACAATGAATAGTTACAATCCTGCACAATTTCCATCTCCTCCTTCAAATAAACTATCCTTTCACTCCCTTAGTGAGAGCAATATACTATGTCTTGGGCAGAAGATAAAGCTATCACTGATTGCAAATTGAGTTTTCAACAATGTAAAAACATAACCAACAAGTGACTTTATGGTATCAACATTCCCTAGGATAGACTATTTGTACATTAAACCAAACGATATTGTTCTATTCAAATATTTGAACACCTACTTCAAAGCTTATCAATGAACTCATCCTGGATCTGCAATGAACTTGTTAACCACACGTGTAGAAAACAAGAAAATCATAAGAAAGGAAGGTTAAATTATGATTCAATTAAATTTAAAATCTTTGCACAGATATCGTCTGAATGACAATATTCAGACGATGGTGTAGTTCATCAAATAGTCAAATTGCAACCCATTTGTCTAATGTATCGTGTCAGATAACTAGCTAACTCGACTCAATTACTTATGTGATATTTTCTAATTGACTCTAACATGTGATCAAATTGTAATTCTAGTTTTTGATATATCACAACTAATGCAAGTTTGAGTTGCACAGTTTTTATTAATAGATTGACTTGATGAAGTGTATTTCTGTAAAAGATTTTTCAACAAGTTATGTGAATGTTATATAGACATTACAGTCTCAACAAATGATGATGAAAATCATCATATAGAGATGTTTACAAAAGCTTATTTTGAATTCTTCTACTTCATCTGAGAGGTTAACAAATACATAGATTATGCAACTCTTTTAAGTTACATTTGATCAATGATTTTCAATGGATTAGATCATGATTTCTATGTTTGGTGAAACATTACAAGTACACATTCAAAGAATTAGTTGGAATATGTTATGATAAAAACATTTATGTTCGTATTCTCACAATAACTCTCCTTCTTGAGTTTAGTGCAAATGATAATAATATACAAATTAAAGGAGATAAAAGGGAGAAAATATGAAGAATGATTTATACTAGTTCATATGTCACGACAAACTATATTTGGTTATTGACTAACAAGTCAACTTCAACTAGGTACACTAATCGTGGAAGTACACTAGAGTGCTTTTTCAGCTTTTAGTCACTCCTGCCTAATCCCTTTAGTATTTCGGTCCAAGCCACTTTTGAATTAACGAGTATTCTTTTCCAAACCATTCCTGACTTAACGAGTATTCTTTCCCAAGCCACTATCATCTCAAGGAGTATTCTTTCCCAAGTTACTCATAGCTCAACTAGTATTCTTTCCCGAGCCATTCTTGGCTCAATGAGTATTCTTTGGGTACCGAGCCACTCCTGGCTACTCTCTTGAGTATTATTTGCCAAATTTTGGCTAATAAATGAAGGTTTGGTGTTTCAATGATTAATCATTGGGTCTGATCTTTAGGAAGGGTTGCGTCTGACGATGAATATAATGTTTAAACTTTCTCTCCTATTTTAGATCAAGTGCTTGCTCTCTAAGGAGGTATTACATCTTTTGACAAATAGAAGGATACACTCACTCTCCTAGACAACAGAATAAACACTCTTAGTGTTTTCCTTGATGTTTTTTTGGATCCATGTATTTTGGCAGTGTTTTTGCTCTAAATTTTGGGATCCTTTTTTGAAACTCTTGAGGATTGCTGGGAATCTAGACAATATTCTGGCACTGTGCAACATTTGCTATCTTTTTCTTCTTATTGATTGAAGGTTTTATAAAGGCATTGGAAAGATAGTTGTGGAAAGGTCGATTTATATCCATTGAGCAGCTTCAGTTCTTTTGATGACTTCTTTTCATTTGTTGAGCACTCTTAAGATGTTTCAGAACTTTGCTTTGGATTGTTTCCTCAAGTCCTGTAAAGAACTAACCCCAAGGTTAGCTCTAATATCAACTGTAAGTGCAATTAGCTTCAAAAAAGGGGGTTGTGATTAGTTCCTCCTTGATGGATTGAAGAAGAGTAATGATTTGTGGATGATCTCTCCTTCAAATGTACCTATGAAGAGTAATGATTTGTTGATGTGATGATTGGAAGTAGCCTACGGAAACAATGGATTGAAGAACTAGTTGGAACAAGTGATGGTAGAGGTTAGGCCAGCTACCAAGTGCAAGAGCCTTGCTATGCTTAAAGAGAAGCTAACAAGAAGAGCTTGAGGCAAAGTGCTGACAATTCTGCAACATATCTTCACTATAAACCAAACTGTTTTGTACAATGAAAAAGAAGCCTATTTATAAGCTTTAGAAAGCTTGGGCTGCAAGCTTCTTTAATCTAACCCTAGCCTAACCATAGGTGAAATACCCTAACTCTAGTCAAATCCTCTTCACTCCTAGGTAACCATGTGGCAATCCGTGTGAGGCATGGTTAATCAATGAATAGCTGCCATGCAAACGTCCAAAGAAGAAGGAAGGAGCACTCAAGGCAAGGTGAGCTACCCATGTAAATGTTCAACGCATGCAAGACAAGGAATTTCAGTGAAGGAGACGCTCTAAGCTTGGACGTTCCAAGTGTAGCAATTCATCAAACACTTGGACATCAATGCTTGCCTAAAATAATTCTACAAAAGCTAAAATTATTTATAAGAATTTTTAAAGTTTCTGTACAAATTATTTACAAGCAAATGACCAACTGAACAAAATAGACTGGCCCTGAGGCCCTGTCTCTATCTCAGTGTGAATCTATCTGGCCATTGTCCTGGTGATAGGACCTCTTGCATCATCCCCTCCCTCTTAAAAGGGATTTGTCCTCGAATCTAAAGTTGGAGGAAAATTCAGAGTCCTGTTTATAAAGTTCATGTATGTGTTCAAATCCAAGAATCTGGGCACCCAATTTAGAGAATAATACATGTTTGTGAGACAAGGCATCAACAACAACATTTGTTTTGCCCTTCTTGTATTGGATCACATACTAAAATTGCTCTAAAAATTCCATCCACTTACCATATCTTCTATTTAATTTATGTTGACCCTTCAAGTATTTAAGTGGCTCATGGTCACTATGAATGATGAACTCTTGGAACACAAGATAGTGTTCCCAAGTTTGAAGGGCCCTAACCAAAGTATAAAGTTCTTTATAGGTGGGATAATTGAGAGTGCACCATGTAGTTTTTCACTGAAAATATATAATTGGGTGTCTACTCTACAATAACACAACACATATGCCTACTTTTGAGGCATCACAGTCTAGCTTAAAAGATTTAGAAAAATCTTGTAAAGCTAGAATGAGTGTATTAGTGAGCAAGAACTTTATTTTTTGGAAGTTTTTTCTTGCTTTTTTCCCAATGGAATGTAACTTCTTTCTTCACCAAGTCATTGAGAGGTGAAACTAGACTAGAAAAGTTAGGCAAATCTTCCATAAAAGCTTGCAATATCTCCTACATTCTTTGGGGTTGACTACTCTTGAATGACTTTTATTTAGGTGGGTTCAACATGTACCCCATATGTATTCACAATGAACCTTAGAAAGATAACACTACCTACGCAAAATGTACATTTATCTACATTTGCAAAAAGTTTTTTTTTCCTAAGGACTAACAAGACTTCTCTTAAATGATGAATATGAGACTCTTCATTATGATTGTACATTAGAATATCATCAAAATAAACTACAACAAATCTACCTATACAATTCCTAAGAACATGATTCATAAGCCTCATGAATGTGCTAGGTGCATTAGTAAGGCCAAAAGGCATCACCAACCACTTGTATAGTCCAAATTTGGTTTTGAAGGCGGTCTTCCACTCATCACCCTCTTTGATACGAATTTCGTGATAATCACTCTTCAAGTCAATTTTGGAAAACACGACTGACCTATGTAACTCATCAAGCATATCATCAAGTTTAGGCATCGGGTGCCTATATTTAATAGTTATGTTGTTGACTGCATGACAGTCACAACACATTCTCTATTTTCCATCCTTTTTTGGGCATCTGTAAAACAGGCACGACACATGGGCTAAGGATCTTTTGCACCCAACCCTTGTTCAATAACTCTTGTACTTGAGATTCTATCTCCTTAGTCTCCTTAGGATTTGTTTTGTATGTTGGTCTGTTGGGTAGATTGACACCCAGAACAAAACTAATTTGATGCTCTATTTCCCTAAAAGGTGGAAATCCTGTAGGACCATCACTAGGAAAAACATCATCAAATTATTTTAAAAGATTTTCAAGTTGAGGAAATAAAACCTTAAGTTTAGAAGTAGTGGACGATGTGCACGTGAGTGTTCCTTTACAGAACAAGAGGTATGAAGGTCGCTCAGTAAGAAGAACATGTTTTATTGAATTTTTTTAACAAAATAGTCTTCTTTTGGGTAACCTTGTGGAAAGGAACACCAAGCTGCCACACCTCAGACCCATCTTTAGGCTCTAGGTTTTTGGACTTTTGGACTTTTTTTTCACTATCTATTTTTTTCGTTTGTACCTGATCCTCTAATACCTGTGTAGGTGTCAAACGATGAAGTACAAACCTTTTGTGGTTATGTGTGAAAGTAATTTCATTGGTAAGGCCATCATGTAAAGTTTTCTTGTCAAATTTTCTGGCCTCCCCAATAAAATATGACAAGCCTCTATGGGTACTATATCACATAAAACTTGATATGCATTGTTACCCACGGAGAGCTCGACTTTCACTTGCTTTTTCACAGTCTTGTCCCTCCCTCATTAATCCAATGCAATTTATATTGTTTGGGGTGAGAGACCACAGTTAAATTCAACTTTTCAACCAACCTAACACTGCAACAATTAGAACACGACCCGCTGTCAATGATGAGAGAACATATTTTTCAAAATTTTATAGCACGTATGAAAGATGTTCTCCCTCTATGACTCTGGTTGTGGGCGAGGTTGATTGTTGAGGTTTCTTATCATCAATAACTCTCATGTGCATATGCATCCTCACTCACATCACACTCAAATTCCTCACTAGTGTTATCCTCAATTGACTCCTCCTCACTACTATAAACATTTTGGGCCTTCGTTAATATAGTCCTCATAGAAAGGGCATTGAGACTTAACATGACCGTGACCCAAACACTTAAAGCATTTTATGTCATCTCTTTTATTGAAACTTTTTTGGACTATGTCTTTAGAAGGATTTTCTTTAGATTTTTCTTTTACAAACTTTCCCTCCCTCTTAAGATCCTTCTTGGAAAATGAACTAGGGTAAGAACTTCTTCCTAGTTCTTTTCTTAAAATTTTGTTGTTCAATTTTCATACAAATTTAGACCAAATCATGAAAATCTCTGTAAGGAAGAAGTTTTGTCTTATCTCATATCTTAAGGCTAAGACCATTAATCAATCTTGCCACAATCACAGTTTCATCTTCCCTTATCCTTGCCCTTATCAGATATAACTCCATTTATTGCCTATACCCCTCTACACTCATGTTTCTCTGGTTCAATCTATGAAGTTCGTCCATTAGTTCACAATGGTAATAGGAAGGAATATGTATACGCCTAAGAGCACTCTTCAAATCATTCTAGTATACTATAAATGGCTCTTGATACAAAAGTCTATCTCTAACTAGGGTCGACCACTAATGCATTGCATGACCTTGAAAGCTTAATGTAGTTAAAGGAACCTTCCTCTCCTCACTTATTTGGTAACACTCAAAAAGTTGTTTTACTTTCATATCCCAATCGAAAATAATTCGACATGATCTTTTTCCATAAAAGTGAGGAAGATCCACTCTAGTCTCTTTCTCTTTCTTTTATCTCATGTGTCTAATGGGTGCTGGTGGTTGATAATAATCTCTTACTCTAAGACTATCCCGCTCTTGTTTTTCTTCGTTATAATGAATTCTTTTTGAAGAACTTGTGTTTTTTTGTTTAATATCCTTCTTCCTTAAGGTCTTTAATTCCTCCTCCATAATGAAAAATTGTACCTCAGTGTTTATAATATAAGATCTAATTTCATTTAATTTTTTCTCAAATCAGAAGTATTTTCATTGGACTCATGGCCACTATGGTGAAGAGAATGTCTTGATGTCTTTAAGTTTGTAAGATAGGTTCTCAAATTAAGAATAAACAGGTTTACCACACCAGGGGGGGACTCTTAGGAAAGTGAGGTAGACACAACTATCATAACTACTTTGGAAACCTCTCTGTCTTAGTATAGAATCTCAATTTTCATCTCAATAAAACCTCATCCTCATCCTCAAGCTTCATCTCAATTTTCTCCAGATAGTATAGAATCTTGTTGAAATTTGTTAGTTGCTCCACCATCATTACTGACTTGGTCATCTGGAACGAACACAACAATTACTTCAAACAAAGTTTGTGTGCTAACAACTTGGTCATATAAAATGACTCAAGTTTCACCCACATCGACGCAAAAATCTTTTCCTTAGTAGCTTCTCTTAGTGCCTTATCACGAAGACACATAAACGTTAACATGTTCGTTCTCCTCATCCTTTAGAGATTAGCATAACCTTGTTGTATCAAGATGATCTCCATCATGATTCTCCACAATCCAAAGTTGTTCTCTCTAGAAAACTTCTGGATGTCAAACTGACCTCATCTCTGTTAGCCTATTTTGCTAATGATGGCAAGTGAACCAATCGTAGTATAACAAGTAATAAATATATAGTTCTTTTCTAAAGGATTTGTGTAATATACTACAATAATTACAATTATAATAAAATTAGATTCAAGAACAACCTCATTATTACTTTGATGTGCAAAAAAATAAAAAAATATTTAATGTTCTTATCAGCAGTTGAATTGTAGAAAAGGATTAACTATGAATAATATATGGGATTGCCAAGATTAGACTTCACCAATCCTCACCCTTATGCATAAAAGCGTTTACTTTTTTTCAAACAATAATAATGTCAACCTACTAATATACCCAAAGCATAATTCCTTAGATGAATGAGCCTAAGCTTATCTATTAATCGTCAATTTCTTAATCAATTATATTAATAAAATCACTATAAAAGTATTAAGATTACAAACAAATCATATCCTATAGAGGCACGAGCTTTCATTTCATATTTTAATTCAGTTTCTAATTACAAAAGATATTTTCTAATATCCAAAGAATCAATGGTCAAGCCACCAATCAACACGACAAACAATAACTACAACATTAAAATACCAATATATTGAATGCAAAGACATAAATATGAAAACCAGAATGATTACATAATAGTTCAGAAAGGTAAATTCTAACCCTAACAATAGTTGATTTAGTTCCTCATAGTCATGATAAACCTATACATTACAAAAGAACAATGGAAATAAGAAATTACTCATAGAAAACCCTAAAGTTGCCTACAAATGCCAATTTCATTGTTTGACGACTCAAGATATCTAACCCTAATACAGGGAAAATATTAAATAGAATATGAAAATCGATGTTTGTGTCCGGCTCAGGTATACCTTTTTCGGTAAGTATACCGAGTCAAAAGTAATATAGATTTATAAAGTAAGGATGTTGATCACACAGAGAATAATTTTGCTATTAAATCTCAAATTCATGACTCACTAAGCAAATAAAAGTTTCAAGATGGTTTGATTATAATTTGAATTAATAAGCAATAAAGATAATTAAAGAATAAATAGCGATTATAAAAAGAAGTTTGTAAGATCTAGAAGGACTATGGGATTGAACTTCATCTATCTCCCTCATTCATATTTTGGATTTGATAAAAACATACAATATCCGTAACTACTCACAATTAATGCACATATAAAAATCATTCACACCGATTCCTCTAATATGAAATTCATAAGGAAATTTCCTAAACATTGATCTCTTAGCTATTTAGTAAATTACCCAACATTAAGAATATATGTTATACACAATCAATACAAAGAAACCTATCTCTAGTATTCCAATATATTGAATATTTTCATCTAGGTCAGAAACTTAAAAGTACTTCCTAGTTAAATTCAAGAATCAAAATCAAGGCTCTATTGATAAGATGAAATCTAGCATTAAGCATAAGATGAAAATACCAATTGAGTACAAACTGAATATTATATATAAAAATCACCAAAATATAAATGAGTTCAAAAGATTACATTCAATCCTAAAGATGAAGAATTTAGCTACCCATGGTAGTCATTACAAACCAATGAAAGGAAGATTGCAAGAGAAAAAGAGAATCTTGATTCTAGTCGTCTGCCTCCGTCTTCTAGGTCTTGATGCCTCACAAAACCCCTAAAAATCTCCTTTTAAACTCAGTTTTGGGCCTAGATTAAGTGACTTTTCTTTCTGTCTTTTTTTATTTATTTTAAACTTTTTATTTCTTTTCTTTATGAATCTTCCAATCTATCATTTTCTGCATTCTTTTATACCTGAAATGTCAGAATAATTGAGATTAAATGATTTCCTTTAACTCAGGATTCAAAACATAAATTTAGATCCAACAACTCTAAAATTGGAAGTAATTACTATTTTAATTAACACTTAAACCCACAAGTACTCAATTTTTCTCATGTATAAAAACACTCAAAATTGGCACTTATCATTGTTCCACACTTCCATACCTAATTGGGCCCAGGCTCAGGTTTCCTACGTCGGGCACATTTTCATTGAATTGCTCTAGGGTTTTCTCATGTCAAACTTAGGTTTGGTGCGCCGAGCCTGAGTTATTTTACGACAATTTGCTCTTTAACCACTCATCTTTAGGGTTTCAATCATTCTTCTCTTAATCTAATACTTTCCTGTTTATTCTTAGGAAAATTAATAGGAATTAACAATAAAATCTATTTTCGGACTCTTAATCATTTATTAACAAAAACCACCTAAAATTGAGAATTAATCATATTTTAAGCTTAGAGAGAATTGATTTTGTCATATAAATAGTCCAAAAATATCATATAAATCAGCTCTATCAATCTCCAACTTCTTAACTTTCTTTTTCTTGTTCGCACAGATTAGTTGGGTTCACAACAATAACAATAAAGAAACACAAGAACAAAATTGTAAGAAAACCTTTTATTAACATTAGAAGATTCTATACAAAGAGTTTAATACAATATAATATATAGTCTAACACAATAATAATCTCTATATGCATAACTTAAAATAAGGAAATAACAGAAAACCATTCAAAGAAAAAAAATTGTTGAGACAAAACGCACTAGATGGTCTAACTTGTCTCAATACTAAGTGATCTTTTACTCTCTTTCATCAAACTGTCTAATCGGTTGACCGAGCTCTTCAACAGACGATGTACATGATTTAGATCTAATAATCACAAATATAATTGTTATTAAATTACTCTTTTATATCGTAAAAGAAAATTAAAATTCCAATATATCAATACTTTTTGCTATTTTCAAAGTATTAAATCTAATGGAACATTTTAAAACTTAATACAAGATAAAAACAAATCTGATGCCAAAAAATTGTAAAAATGTAGAGAAATAATTTCAAACTAATAAAGAACAAAACTCAAGAACTTGTAATGAAAAATATTAGCAAAATTTAAATATTGAGAGTGTCATAAACTGTTTTGGGGATATTCTTTAAAATATCTAATTTGGACAACATAAAAAAAAAATAGAACTGTATTTTAGTAATTCAAAAGTAATGACATTTTGTGAGTGACTCACTTAAATAAAATTATAATTATTTTGGCTTAAGTAAAATACTAAATGGGCAAGGTTTTTTCCACTGGAGGCATTACTATTAACCTTCGTTTAAAACTATGTCATACTTCTCAAGCCATACTTTGAAGTTTCAAGACCTAAAATATTTTCACACACATAGCTTATAATAAGTTAATAGAACAACACAGGTAACACACTGAAATACCAATTAGAATCTGAGATATAGTCAATAATTGATTAATGTATTATTGTGTGAGTAATTGCCTTGCCGGCCCTTAAATTCCCACAAAACGTGTCTAGTTGGTGACTGAAAGCTGGATTTTCACTGCTTAGCATATAGCTGCTGCCTGCAGAAATGACCCTTCAAAGGTAGGAAAAGCTTTGAAAATGGACTTGTGCTTGTAACTAAGGCCTCGATCGTTGAAATAAAGTATTAATTCTGCTGCTCATGCCATGTGGAGCATGATATAATTGCTATACAATGAAAACGTGATCATTAGTTCAAAGAAAACAAACAAATACTAATAAATTGGAACAGTAAGGTGTAGGTTGGATGAGACTTGGGTCATTAGACCTACACAAGGGATGTACATTCTGCGGACACAACCTGTTTTAGGTCAATCCTAATTTGAAAATAGGATTTAGTAAGGGTTCCCAATATTGTGATTGAAATTTTGGTGCAACATTTTAAAGTTTTTTTTGTTATATGAATTCTGGTAACATATACAAATGTTCTGACATAGCTGATATTCTTACATAATTAAAAATAAGATACTGAGACACTATAGTGAAGATAGATAGAGAGAAACTCCAAGGAATTGATACAAGAGTAACATAATAAAATATTTAAAATGATGTTTATTGAGAAAGATTTGATTAATTGATATCAAGATCATCAATACGTTCAATTTTTGGTATGATAAGGAGTCTTATTTTAAATGATGTTATTTTTACAATGAAATAAATTGGTACTTCACAGAAAATTAATCTCAACGTAAGGAAATGTATTAGGTACATATTCAACCTTAAGCAAACTTTCTATGATTTTTCCATTATAATTAGCAAACTAAAAACGATGTGAGAAACAAAATTTTAATATATGTTGTTATATTTTAGCTGACTTTTCTGAAATTTAAAAAATATTTTTTAAAAATATTAGTATGTATCTATTTATATATGAACGTATTGGATGTGTCAAGTGTTATATGACCTTTTGACTAAGTTTAAACATTTTAAATGGCATCATCTTTAATGATTAGTTAACCATCCAGAAATAAAGCTACTAAATTTAACTGACCTTTTGAGCAAGAAATGGAACGCTTTGAACACCAACTACCAAACACTCTGCTGTATCCAAGGTTTTTAAACTATGACTATCATCATCGCTATTGCGGAAACAGTCAAAATGATGAGATTGCATATAAATGCAGCCATGGTAACAAACAGTTACGCATGACATTAATTAGGAATTAATTCTTAATTATGTATATAAGGAATGCTTTAAATAAAAAGATAGAAAAAACAGTTTAGGATTTTAAATTTATTTTACTTTACCAAACACTCTTGAAAAATAAATTTTAGATGCTATTTATAGAATGTATAAAAAAAATAACGCTAGAAAAAATAAACAAAATATAGAAATTCAAATTAGTGAAAAAATTATGCAAATAGGACAAAAATTGAAGGGTCAGGGAGATTTAACTTGGCAGAAAAAGTGTGCAAATTCTTTAACATATGTATACTATAATGAGTTACAGAATTAGCAAATATTACACACACACATAATATTTTGTAGTAGTTTTGGAAGAAAATATAAGATAAAAGAAAAGGGCTCTCAATTTCGTGTCTTTTCATTATTAAAAAAAAGTACAAAAGTAATAAATACAACCTTGCAATGGGGAATTTGTCGGAAATTTATGACCTTATGGTGGTAAAAGAAAGGAAGGTGTAAATATAAAATGGCACCGAAATGGAGGACCCACACAAAATCACCATATTCAAGGTTGACGAGAAACATGGCAGGTGAACTTTGACTCAAGTCGGCATTTTGTGACGTTTAACACATAAATCTTCAAATCTACTGTTATTTGATGTCTAAAATCCTAATTACTTAGCCATTAGCCATTGTGCTTAGAGTTGAAATGCTGAAATATATAATGTTCATTCTTTTAATCATATATATAAGAAATCAACTAATACACACACACATATATAAAATAAAGATCACTGTTTGTTCTTTACACGCTCTTGACTTGAGGCTGACAACACCTCTCAATTTTAGCTTATATTATCGAAGTCAAAACTGTTAGCTTCAGTATATAACAAAGCCAGACCTATATGGTGATGAGAAGAAGAAAACATTGATCCTTCAAAAATTTGCCCTTTTTTATTTGGCAAGACTATGGGAGTTGGCAATGAAGAAATCAATGGCGACAAGGTGATTTTCTTTATTCTGTGCCTCTTGAGTTAGTGACTTTCTTCCTTTAGGAGATTTTTGGCATTTTAGAAAATTTTCATCTTTGAATCTTCATTTTGGCCTTCGTGATGTGTATAATTAGCAATTTGAAGCTTTCGTTAGATGGTGCATGCATGCTAGCTTTAGTTCTTAAAAGCATCCATTAAATGTCAAGTTTAGTAATCATAAGTGTGAATTGAGTGATGATTGTTCTCCATTTTTTTCATTTTGACAAGGACTGGTCTAGTTTTTCCATTTTTTAGTCAATTATCTCAGGCTTCTGATGGTGTGTTAATGAGAGGACATATTTGAGTATCAAATGAGTACTTGAGAAGATTATTGAACACAAACATGAATCATAGTTGAGTCATAAAGTTTCTTGATTTGAGGCAGGAAATATATTCATTCATATAGTGCGAAATAAGTTTGGTTACATTGTTCAATCTGAATTAAAAGAAGTAGCAACTAAATAAAAACATTAATTTTGGCATATATTTCCCTTAAACTTTCACATTTTGAAAGAATATACTGATAAGTTATTAAGAAAAAAAAAAAAAAAAAACCACTTATAAAAAATAAAACAAATACTGGTTCCTCTACCAAAAAAAAAAAATATATATAAAAAAAAAAAAATTATTTTATTTTTT
>Ga0123340_1002114_pt1 | contig 17602 bp, 11 predicted proteins | sample SirMexnodulemix_FD_89961 | JGI IMG/M metagenome (GOLD analysis project Ga0123340, IMG submission 89961) | Root nodule microbial communities of legume samples collected from Mexico - Siratro Mexico nodule mix | ecosystem: Host-associated > Plants > Roots > Nodule | place: Mexico: Nepantla... | reverse complement strand
TTATTACTGTTAATATTATTACTTTTATTTTATAAATTTATTATTTTAATTTTATATTTTTTTATTATTGCAATTATTATTTACAATTTTACTATTTTTTTTAAAATTATCTTATTATTATTATTATTTTATAATTTATTATTAATACTTTCTAATTTTCTAGTTTATTAATATTTATAATATTATTAAATTTATTTTTTTTTTAAATTTTTAACATGAAATATATATTAAAAAATTTTTCATTTATTTTTATTTAATATTATTATTTTATGATAAATTTAATTATTATATATTTTTCAATTATTTATTGTTTTAAAATAAAAATTTAAACATTTTCTTATATTTTATTTAATTATTATTAAATTCATTTATTTAATTAATTATAAAAATAAAACTTTCTTCGAAAATTGTTGATATTGTGCAAAGAAAGTTTAAAGGGATGATTTTTTATCCTTTTTTTGAATACTTTTGTCTCATTTTTCTAAATAAATCTCGCCTTTCTTCGTTACTTTATTTCGATCTGTAGATACAAACAGCTTCTTAAAGTTAGCACATATCTGAATTCGGATAATCACTAGTTGGTGTATGTCAAACTTGTAACAAGAGCTTTATAATACAGATGCATTACGACATTATACATTGACACCGCTTTCAACATTACCCTTATTTGACACTGCTATCTGGAACCCCTTGTCTGAGTTGGCGATGAAAGAGAAATGTTACCCTCACTTATCTTACGTGGAATGCGTTTGTCATCTTGCAAGCACTTAAAATGTCATTTAAATTGCGAAATGAAGCATCAACAAAAAGAGATGAAAAAAAAAAAACTTTCATTTGGGTGTTGAAGGAGAGAGAACATAGAAAAAAGAAAGAGCTTTCGCGTATGATGACTTCTTTTATTAGGGTTTCTTGAAGGTTGTGTTCAGAGAGCATAATCGAAGTTTTGCACCGTTAAATCAGAGGGCGAACAGCTAGCTTGAGGGATTCTCGAAGGATTTGTGTTCAGTGAGCGCCATTGAAGGTTTGCATCGTCATTGAAGTGTATCTTTTGCTCTTGATATGAAGCATGAACTGAAACCAGTGTTGGTACTATATCGGTTACATGTTCCTCTCTGAAGTACTCAGGTCATCATAAAAATTGTTTCTTGGTGTGTTTTAGGTTGTTGGTTTTTGTATCTAATACATGTATGCGAAATTTTTCCTTATTAACCACTTTGGTTAGCGAAAAATTCCTTTATTGGTTTGTTTTAAGTTGTTGGTTTCCATCCGTGCTTCGTTTATGTATGTCAATGTCCTTCTCCTTACAAAAAAAAAAAAATCACTTCTTGGGGCATTCCAGGGTCGTGATTTATATCTCTGGTACATGTATGTACGTGAATGTCCTCCTCAGTGAACTACTTAGGTATTCATAGAAAACCACTTTTTGGTTTGTTTTTGTTGGTTGTTGATTTCCATATCTGCTACTTGTATTCTAATGTCCTACTCGGTGAACCACTTAGGTCAACGTAGTATACCATTCCGTCTTGGATTTTTTCACACCTTGCTAATTTCCATCTCTGAGGCATGTATGTATGTCAATGTCCTACTAAGTGAACCATATAGGTCAACAGAGTAAACCACTTCTTGGTTTATTGTAGATTGCTTGTTTTCATCTCTGAAGCATGTATGTATGTCAATGTCCTACTTAGTGAACAAATGACCTAATAACAATAAACCATTTTGTGTTTGTATTTTCACACCTTGGTGGTTTCATATATGCTACATGTATATATTTCAAAGTTCTACTCATTGAACCACTTAGGTCATTAAAGAAAACCTTTTATGGGTTGGTGTAACACCTTAATGGTTTCCATCTTTGCTACATGTATGTATGTGAATGTCCTCCTCACCGAACCGCTTAGGTCTTCATAGGAAACCACTTTTTGATTTGTTTTTTATTGTTTGTTTCCATATTTGCTAGATGTATTCCAATTTCCTACATGGTGAACCACTTAAGTCTACAGAGTAAACCATTCTGCCTTAGGTTTTTCACACCTTGTTAGTTTCCATCTCTAAGGCATGTATGTATGTTAATGTCCTACTCAATGAACCATATAGGTCAACATAGTAAATCACTTCTTAGTTTGTTGTAGATTGCTTGTTTCCATCTCTAAGGCATGTATGCATGCCAATGTCCTATTCGGTGAACCACTTACCTAACAAGAGTAAATCATTCCGTGTTGGCATTTTCAAATCTTGGTGGTTTCATATATGCTTCATGTATGTATGCCAAAATCCTCCTCCTTCAACCACTTAGGTCAACATAGAATACCTCTTTTGGGTGGTTTTGACACCTTGTTGGTTTTATCTTTGCTACATGTATGTATGCGAATGTGGTCCTCATTAAACCACTTAGGTCATCACAGAAAACCTATTCTCAGTTGGTTTGACACATTGATGGTTTCCATCTCTCATACACATATGCAAAAATACTGCTCCCTGAACCACTTAGGTTATCACAAAAAACATCTTTTAGTTTTGGTTTTGGTTTGGTTTCACACCTTGGTGGTTTCTATCTATCTATTTACATGTTTGCCAAAGGCCTCCTGACCGAAGCACTTAGATGTATGCGAAAGTCCTACTCACAAGAACCTTCAAGACCCAATTGCAAGTTTTTAGTTTTCTTGATTGTACTCTACATATGTGACTAATGGGGTTATTTTCTTTGGTAGTAGTTTCTTTCGTACAAATACATGGCTGCAAAAGTATTTGCTAGAGTTGAGGATAGACAATCAAAGGTAAGTGATTTGTTAAATTAGATTTCGTTTTTAAATATGTAATTCCTGAAAACATAGTCAATTGTTTGCGTTTTTTTTCCTATTTGCAGCTTAGAGTGAGGCACAGGATGCAAATTGAAGTCATTCTCCAAATTAATCGTCAAATGTTTCCATTCCAAAGGCAGAAGCTGGAGACTACTCACTTCAAGTGATTGTTGTGCTTGGAAGAGCCAATTCAAATTTCCACTGTTGTAGTTAGGGAATTTTCCAGTAGGTGGTCTAGTTTGTACCTATGTTTTCGGGTTAGGAAATATTTAGTCCCATTTTCTGTTTTGGATGTATGTATATTCTTGGGGTTGGGGGTAGTAGGGGAGGAGGTTAACTTTGAAGATTGTGTTCCAAGTTTGGTTAACCAGTTGTTTGAGCACAACAATATTACTGTAAATATGATTATAGCCAAACTCAGTGACAATACAATAAATAGGGAAGAAAAACGTTGATGACTTTTGCAGGCTGGATATATTACTTACATTTTGTACTTTTTATTTTCCTCGCTCTTCTAGGATCATTACTACAGTTTATTTTACTTGTTTAGATAACTTAGAGAATTTACATATGTACAATTTAGGAGCAGTTGTTTATGGTTACTAGTTAAGAGTTTCAACTATATTTCTCAGTTGTACAATCACCAAAATAACATTGTTGTCATGTAAGTGTCTGGATATGTGGCAAAATTGCAGGTTAGAATAATTGTTTTCATATAGCATATTATTGTTGTGGTCTTTATGTTTGATTGTGTATAGTATAATTATTTTCATATGGTATGTTTGTTTGAACAAAACATATGTTTCTTTGCAACAGTTGTGGGCAGTACAACACATGGGAATGAGTTCTACTTTTTCCTTCCTACGAATGATTAAATGGCCTGCTATTATAATGAGGTCTTCAAATATTGAAACTGCATTCTTGAAAAAGCAGGTACTGTTTATAGTTTATGCATTTTGTATGCTATTGGTGAATTATGTTATTATTATTAACAATGAGGTAAAAATTTTGTAGGTTGTTTAGGATTAGGCACTCACTGATGAGGAAAAGCAAATTGACTGTATGAAGCCCTAAAGTCTTTTGTAGCCTCATGTTCAATTCGTAAGGGCATGGATGGTAGGCATGGTTCTCGCTCTCATAATTGGGAAGATTGTATGTCCCAACAACTTCTGGATGCCACAGGGAAACTCAAGGCTAATGATCACCTCATAGCTGCCATTGAACAACAAATTCGACGAGCAACTGCTAAGTACAAACCGTGAAGGGTTTGCGGGGACTATCCTCATCGTGCCCACAAGCGACAACAGTTGTTCACAAGCCTGAGCACAATGTAAGCCCTGGCAAGGGTGACATGCATGACAGGAATGTCAGTCCTTTGAGGCATGTGACTGACGTTGACCCTTTGAGCCCTGTTCTTAATTTTTGAAAGATTTACAAGGTCTCAGAACGACAATGCCAACTGATGTGTTCATATTATGTATTTCGATTTTTAAATTGTTAAGATTGAAAAAGGTTATATCATGTTATGTTTTTGTTTTCGTAGTGTTGTGGTCACTATTGACCGCCATGTGATTACCAAAGGTGACCTTCTGCCATTGAAGTCTCGGGCCAAATCGAATAACTACGTAAACCCATTCTCTCAATTTTATTATATAATTTCATTTATAATTAAGTGGGCAAAGTCTTTGTAGGTTATATTATTTGCGTTTGTATGAACAATTAAAAAATCCAAGGATGATCAAACGGATCTGCCTTAATCTATTGTTTATAATATGTTAAATTTGAAATTGCAGTTTATATGTATTGCTGAATGTAATTTTTGCAAACAATGGTTATTGAGGATATGAAAAACCAGAAAGTAAAGTGAAGGAGCAAAGTTTCAAAAATGCGTGTTTGGAAGTACAAGGATTATGAATCATTTTATTCAGAAGGAATGCTTCATCTTCAAGATATTCCCTCCGCTGATTTTATAAGTTATCCTCAATAGTTTGCAGAATATTAAACAAGTTGAATAATGTATTAATTTTATTTTGGTTGTAGTTTGTCCCTTCAGTTAATGAAGATCACTAGTGATGTTACACCATCAATTGTCGTAACAGAGAGATATTTGTTCTTGACTCTCTTAGACACAAAAATAAGAGTCGCAAGGCTATTGACAAAGTAGTGGTAAGTTCACGTCCTTTCGTCGTGGTTGAATGATTAGCATGACAAATGTTTCCCTTTTTAGGACATGTTATGTGTTATTAATAGTGTGTTAATGGTAGCAGGCATACCGCCTTGAGCACTTGTTTAGGCTTGTGGAACATTTTGAATTAGAAAAATCTATTCCCTTTAAAACTCATCGAGCATGACGTTCCTTTACAACTTAACTTGTAAATTTTAATCACTTCGTTGTTATTTTTACGACATAAGTGAAGGCATTTATTTTGTATTCATTGATGTTCGATCACAATTTCTCTTTTTGATTGTCGTTTACTGGTGGTTAAAAACATAGAGATGTGGGACGGTGTGCAAAGGTTTCAGGACCAAATAATGCCAAAATACTCAGAGATTTGTAATGTTGTATTATTGTCACATTGATGTCGTTGGTTGATTTATGTACTATATAAATTGATAGGGTTTTTCTTATTTTCAGAAAGAAATTCTACGATACATGAAAAAGTTAGTTGGCAAATGGGTGACCCATGACGATAACATCCATCGAATGACTATGTTGTCGAAGATTAATACTTAAGTTAACTGCCAATTGTATATGAAACAATGTTGTTTCTTTCCTCGATCTATGTACATATTACATCTCTAATATTATGACTTTGAAGTGAATTTAAATGTGACTTAAGTACGTTATGAAGTTTGTGCATAATCGAATGATGGTACAAACATACTAAAGTTTATATCAAAATTGGATATTTTTATCCGATAGTTATACCCAGCGAACTGCATATATTAACTTGGGCAATCAGTGAATGTGGGTGTAATGACCTTGGCCCAAATTTCATCTATGTTTGACAAATGGAACGAAAATATTAAAAGATCATTATCAATTGGATTGATTAAACATTTTCAGGTTGAAGGATGACATTGTTTACCAAACAAACCACATACATCCACCGAGTAAATCACTTGGACGTGGATGTCATGGCATAGCACTACAAGGCCCTTCTTGTTGAACTCATAGGGCGACAAGTGCAAGGAAATTCTTCAAAACCACATTGTTATGATCGAGGACACAATTTTTAAACTTGGATGGCTAAATTTAGAAAGTTGAACACATGTCTTCAAAAACTATTCGAAGCAAATCATATACATGCACATAGTGAACCACTTTGATAAGGGTGTCATGATTTCACTGCAGCAGCTTCTATGTTGACCTGGATGGACTACAAATGAAACGAAAATGTTGAAAGATCAACACCAACTGGATTGGTTGATAAACATTTTCAGGTTCAATGATTGGACTTCCAAACTTAAATATAGGAGTTCAAATTGTTATCCATGCAAACCACATACATCAACCGAGTAAACCACTTGGTTGTGGGCGTGACGCCTCTAATGCACGACCTTCCATGTTAAATCGTACGACGACAAGTGAAAAGAAAATGATAATGAATTCAGTAAACATGATTCATTCCAAAATGTATTAAAGTTGCAAACCTGAGTTTGGTCATGTAAACAGGGTATTCAAAAATTCACAGAGCAAACCACACAAGTTTAGCACGACAACCACTTCGACGTGGATGTCATGAATGTCCTGCAAAACCTCACAAAATTGAACACTATATCACACATATCTATACATATGATTTACATATTTATACCATTCAAATTTGAGCTTTTATATATACCAAACATTACATATTAATTCAACAAATAACATATACAATCATTTTTATCAAATTTATACGGTGTTTAAAATATTAATTGACATCTCTAAATATACTATGGGGACATTAAACACAGACATTTGGATCCATTGTCATAGTTATCCTTAGGCGTCGTTGGCTATGTCAACGGGATCCAACAGTGCAATGATGTTTGGATCTGCACAGACATAAGGAATGACAGACAGAATATGGTCAATGTGTCCTTCAAAGTTGCCCAATCATTGTAAAGCCACAGCAATATCCTTATTTACCCAGTGACGGTTCTTCCCTTATGATTGGGATCGAAGCACGCACCAATTTGTCTCTGGACTCACAACTACTACATTTGAAGACTTAAAAACCATATCAATTTACAAAATTACAGTTGTTCTGGTGGGAAAAATGCATTTAGTTTATATTTTTATTACATGTAAGAATATCAAAATACATTGACAACATTTCTTTGTATTATATTTAAGTAGAAGTTCAACTTGTTTGGGCTGAACACAACAAACCTAAGATGTAATAACTTATAGAAATAAAGCACAAATCATAGCAGTGATCATAAGTAGATTTAGGTAATACATTACATTTTTAAGTATTAACACGCATCCCACTTCAATCTCAACCATATTCAGGATCTTGTAAAACCTTTTTGGGCACACTTTTCTTAGCAATTCATGTCACAGTCTGTATTGATTAAAAATAATCCAGTTAAAATGTTTTTTGAATTCACTATTACCTTAACCGTTATTAACATGTCTCCAAGACCATTTAGTTAAATTGTCTTCACAAGACAAGCTAGTAAGCTTAAGCATGTTATAGTTTTAATGTTTGTCGATATTAATACTTAGTCAACATTTTCTGTACTGAGCAATCGTGTAAAACAAAGCCAAATTATTTTTTGCAGCAACTTTTATTTAACGTGTACACATAACATGAGGAGGGCTGTAAAAATATACCATGAAATTTGATAAATTTTTTCGCTCATTGTTGTTCATTGATACTAAAATCACAGTTATCACTTTCCTCATATATATAGTTTAGGAAATCATGTGTTTGTAAGGGTTGGGAGGAGCTATAATTAACTAAAATTACATGAATGTTACCAACTAGTTCTAGAATAAAATTTGTTATGGAATTGCATCGACGAACATACGACCCAATGTCAGATACATCAATGTCAAGTTCTCCCATCATTCCATTTCTTCTCTTTCACAACTGCAACAAAAAAAAAACCAAAAAAAAAGTTGAACGTTGTGAAAGAAAAGACAAAACGTCAAAATTTAAAGAAAAAAAAACTTCCAGATGATATCGAGGGACTTTGTTAGGTTTCATTAAGTGATGGGACATTTCAAAACCCATTAGTTGTTTTCCTGATATGCCCTTAAAATCCCATGCAATTTAACTTGACATAGCGTTACTTTTTTGCCCTTGCATGTCAGAAGTTCTTTGCATGGATCGTTGTCAACTTTTCTATGCATTTAATGCTTGTCAATGCATACTTACCACCACCAATGTTGTTGGTGTTGGTAGGTTGCCATCATTTTGCCATATATATAACACGTGAAATACTTTCTCATCTTCACATTGTTCCAACTACCGTATTCAATGGAAAGCCACCGCATTCAACGGAAAGCCAGGTTAGCTCATTTAGTTTTATTACTTTGTACTACGTAGTTAATCTTAATAACTATGGTACAATTGTTACAATGGTTGGGATACTTCATACTCTAAATTTAAATGAGAGTATTTTTATTACACTATAACCTAAATGATCTACTTTAATGTCATTATGATATATCAAGTATAGGTTTCAGATTTTTGAAAGACAACGATATGTTGTCATTATAATGATTAAATATTGTGAGATTATTATACTAATTAAATCTTATTTTCAGCTTATTTGTTCAATAGACAACGGTATGTTGTCATTGAATGATATTGTAGAGAATGAACAATGTCAGGGGTCAACCGAACTTAACCAAGAAGGTTTGGATATAGAGAACGTATCTTGTCTCACAGTTGACATATGTTTTGAAAGTCCTAATGATGGCAAGACCTTCTACCACCAGTATGTTATTAAAAACGGATTTGGTATTATGACAAAAACATCCAAGAAAGGAACTAACAATAAATTGCGATACTTCATTTTAGTTTGCTCCAGACATGTCAAGTATGTGTCAACTATCCCTGTAGAAAAGCAAACTCAACCAACCCAAGCCTATGAATGTCTCGTCCGAATTCACCAAAATAGAGGCTAAATAGTACGTCATTTCCTGGATAAACATTCTCATAACCTTATTCCAACTAAGTCAAAGTTGTTTCGTAGAATAAGAACATCAATTTAAGAGTGAAAATGACACTTTAGATGAACGCTGAGGTTGGGGTTAGGTTGAACAAAACTTTCCTATCATTAATCCATGAGGTTGGAGGTTATGAAAACTTTTCATTTATGGAGCAAGACATAAGAAACTATGTGTCTGAACAAAAACACGTCTTAGGTAAACAAGGTGATAAAAAAGCTTTTCTTAAACATTCTCACAAATGTGGAAATTAAATAAAGATTTTTTCTTTGAGATTGACATAGATGAAGATAACTGCATAAGAAATGTTTTATGGTCATATGCAAGAAGTAGGACTGCATGACATGACTTAGAGACATATAGTTTGATATAACATATCTAACGAACAAGTACGACATGTCATTCGCTCTCTTTGTCGGGGTCAACCATCATGGACAATCAATTTTGTTAGAGTGTAGAATATTGTCTTCAGAAGACACCAATACTTTTGTATGATTATTCGACTGTTGATTGCGATGTATACTAGGCTCCACATGACATTGTGACTCACCAATGTCAAGTAATGAAATGTCATCTCTCTTGTCTTTCCCAAAACATGCCCCAGGTGGTACTTGTGATACATTATGAAAAAAATTATCAGAAAAATTGTATAGATATACTGAGTATAAAGCAATTAAAAAAGCATTGAACGCTATGATATATATTAAAAAAACATTGAAGGCTATGATATATGAGTCTCAACATGTTAAACGATTTTGAATGGGGTAATTTCATAACAACCTTTCGGTTGTCTAAGAACGAATGGTTAGGTTCCCTAGATATCGAACGTCATGATAAATTCCTATTGAAAGATAAATTTTGAGTCGCGATGTCAACAACACAAAGATTTGAAAGTATAAATGCCCTTTTTTTATAGGTATATTAATTTTGCAAAAATCTTACAACAATTTGTCCAACAATATGATAATGGTTTGGCACACAAGGTCGAGAAAGAGAACAACATAGACTTTGTCTCATCAAAAACCATCTTTCCTTGCAATAGTTTCAAAATGCATACACCCATGCGAGATTCACAAAAGTCCAAACTGAATTTAGAGCTAAGTTCAATTGCCTTATTCACAATGTTCTTGTCAAAAGAGATGCATACACCTATAAAGTGATGGAGGAGTCAATCATTAATGATCGCAACCGTGAAAGTTTTCATCATCTACTATTTGAGTTCAGGGACATAATTTGTAAACACTCTGCAGTTGTACTTGTCCAAGAGATAAAAGTTTGTCTTGCCAAAATATGTATTGTAAAGGTGAAGCAAGAATGTTCGCATAAAACATAGTTATACTAGAGCATCGTTTAACTTGAAGGACAAACTCCCACATATTAAACGTTATGATGTTATGTCAAAGATTTTCCCAAATTACTAGGTGACATGTGAGAAAGATGACAGAACAGATTTATTATTCGGTCAATTTATTATTTGGCTATATTGAAATGTTTGTCAAGCTTAAAGATATTTATGTAGATATTTATGTAGATTGACTTCTTTTGCTTTTTAAGTTTCTCATAACCGAATTGTAATCTTCTTGTATTTGGTCTTTCCTTTCTTGTAAGGGCCACAAGGCTACGTATATTTGAAGTGAGTTGTCATTAGTACAATCCTCATTATTGACCGTGTTGTTGACTGCTTGGAGCGCATTATAGTGTTATGTAATTGACTTTACATAAATATCATTAAACTTAATAAATGCTTCGATATAGCCAAATAATAAATCTGTTGTTTCATCTTTCTAGCATGTCATCTCAGCCATTTCAAAAAATCTTTAACATAGCATCATATCGTTCAATATGTAGGATTTTATCGTTCAAGTTAAATGATGCTCTAACATAAGTATGTTTTCTACAAACATTCTTGCTTCACCTTTGCAGTACACTTTTTTTGCAAAACAAGCTTCTGTCTCTCTTGGGTAAGTACAACTAGAAAGTGTTTGCAAATTATGTCCCTAAACTCAAACAGTAGACATTTGCATTGGAAGTCACTGGTCTTTCGATTGTAGTGGATGACAAAAAATCTTTCACAACTGTGATCATTAGTGATCGACTCCTCCATTACTTTAAAGGTTCATGCTTATCATTAACGAGAACATTGTAGACAAGACAATTCATCTTAGCTCTAAATTTAGTTTGAACTTCTATAAATTTAACATTAGCGTATACATTTTGAAATCGTTCAATCAAAGACGGTGAACAACAAGGAATGATGGAATTCAACGAGACAAAGTTTGTCTCATTCTCCTACTCGACCTTGTGTATCAAAATGTTATCATATCATCAGACAAATTATTGTAGGATTATCATGAAATTAATATCCCGTTAAAACAGACATTCATGTCTTCATATCTTTGTGTTGTTGACATCCCGACCCAAAATTTATCTTTTAAGAAAATAGAAAACCCCCTCATTGAAGTTCAGCATAAAGGGAACCTACCCATTTGTTCTGCAAAAACCAAAAGATTACTATGAAATTACCCCATTCAAATTCAAAATTTTTCAATATATTTAGACTCATACACCACAACTTCAATACTTTTTTAATTGTCTTATATTCAGTATACCTACACAACTTTTTTCGATAAATTTTTCAAAATGTACCACAAGCACCACCTATGGGATGTTTAGGAAAAGACAAGAGAAATGACATTTTTCATTACTTGACATTAGTCAGTCACAATGCCATGTGAAGCCTGAAAAGACATATATCGCAACCAACAATCGAATATCCATACAAAAATATTAGTATCTTCTGAAGACAACAATCCACATCCTAATATAATTGATTCTCCATAATGGTTGACCCCAATTAACAAAACAAATGACATGTCATACTTGTTCGTTAGATATGTTGTATCAAACAATACATCTCCAAAATCATGACATGCAGTCCTCCTTCTTGCATATACTGATTTTTTCTACCTATAAAACATTTCTTATATGATTATCTTCATCCATGTTAATCTCAAAGAAGAAATCTTTATTTAACTCTCACATTCCTAAGAAATGATTGAACCAAGTTTTTCTATTACCTTCTTTACCCAATACACCCCTTTGTTTAAACACATAAACTAAATTTAAAATATTCAAATTTATGGAAAACTTAAAACTTAATTAAATCAATATACTATTTAATAAATAGTGATACTTTCAATTTTGAGAAATCAAACAAACCTTTTAAATTTGTGGGATCAAAAGTAAATAATTATCCCAAATTTCATTAATTAAAAACATAACATACATTTTTAACATATATTTCTATAAAATTTTAAATAAAAGACTATAAATAAGAAAAATCAATATATAGTAACATGAGATTAAATAGGTGAAATATTTTCTGGACACTATCATGATCCATCAAACCAATTTTGCAATTCTAAATGTAATTAACTCATCCACATTTAATATGAAGCTGAAAGCACTAAAGCAAGGACACATTTTTCACTTATTTTAAAGTGATTTCACAAACAATTTCACTCTATTTAACAATCAATCTGTCATACAATTCTATCATGTTTTCAAAATTGTTTGGAATAATGAACTACTTCGTTCCAATGAAGCTAAAAATCTCACTTTACAGAGACAGATTTTTTATGATAGTTGAGATGTGATAATTGAGTCTAACATAATACTATTTGTGAAAATTAAAACAAAAAGTGTTTCAAAAGCTAACACTCCTACCCTTTAATGATTAGAGAAGTTGTTCCAATATGTTCAAAGCTTCTCGACCATTATACCATATCTTACTGGACTTGAAGTTGAATGATACTTTAAAAAACCGAAAAACATAATCAGTTCGGAAGCATTTTCTCCTGCGCATCGTATCTATTGTTCCTTCTAAAAGAAAAACATAAAATACGCTAAACATGTCTGCAGTTAATATAGTTCCAGATTATTAAACTTAGAGGAGGTAGTATTTACATGAATAATGTCAGAATTTAGCATGGTTTGGCTTTAGCCGGATATCACAAAACAAAATAGCAACAGGAGAGATCATTCTCTTACCAATAAATAAACTGGAAGTGATATTGCTACGTTTATGTATGTTTGATTACCATTTTCATTAAACCAAGCATCTCCTCTTTCGTGGACTGCGTTATCTGCAACTCCAAAGTGACCTGTAAAATAGGAATGACCGATTATTACAGTCTAGAGAAGGAAGAAGACAAACTCCAAAACTGTTATTGGCTCAAAACCATGATTCGTAACATAAATGTGAAACATTATAGTATACAAAGTTAATCAAAAGTAAATCGTGATTCAGGCACTAGATATCAAGATAAAAAGGCCATATTGGTAGGAAAGGAGTGTTCGAGCATTAGAGATAACAGCATCCGAGAAGGTACCATTATCAAACAGGTAGACTTTCTATTCCTTTAAATGAACATAAAAGGAAGAAGTTTCCGATATACAGCTCAGGATATACATGAGCTAAAGGTTTTCATTATTTATCAAAACATTTATGATGTTCTGAAAAATGGTTAAAATCTACGAAGTAGACACTCCTTTTGGTTAAAGTGTTGGAATGTTGGACGTTTATTCTAATACCAACACCTCCCTGACATAACAGTCCCACAATGTACAGGAGATATTTCACTAAAAAACGATTTTAAGATAGAAGTTTGAATAACTCAACATGAAATTTCTCCTGTTAAATTCATCTAGATAAAAACTACGGAATTCAACTGATGTTCAAATAAAAATCACCAAAAATACAATGAAATTCACACGACTAACTGAAAAATTTAAAATTGCATTTTTCAATTTTTTTACTGCTGGTGGGACTCAGATTTCACCATATTTATGACCCTTTTTTTGAAGAAATGTCGATTTCTACATGTAAGTGAATTTAATAGAACAAGTATGACGTTTTGAATCAGAAAAAAATTGGTTTAAAAAATCCTATTGTCAATGGTAACTATTTTAGAAAGACCAAATTGATTCAAGCAAGTTTTAAAAGATGAAGAACCAAAATAATGTTTTTAAAAGATATGTGACCAAACTGAAATTTATAAATAAGATAAAGGAGCAAAAATAAAATCTAGCCTATTTTTCACAATACCCATTACCATAGGAAGAAAGTGAGGATACAGAAATATGCAAAGATCCAATATCAATTTAGATTATTTGTAAATGACACAAACATTTCTACGCGTACAGTGTGTTAATTATTATTTTGGGAATGGTTTTGTTCTTGTGTACAAAGTTTGTTAGGGCTTAAAGTTCTTTAGCGTGTTGTTGTACTTTAATTCTTTTAATCCTGGGTTTCTATGTGTTATAAACTTAAAAACATGACCACCACTATAAGTCTATAATAGTTAAGAATAGGATTTTGAAGGAAACTTACATTCCCGACATCAATTTACAATAATCAATTAGATTGTACCTCGTACTAAATAAGCACAAAGCATATGTATTTTAACTCGAATTTATTTGAGAAAAGGAAAGTTAGATTCCTAAGCTAAATTTAAATAATAAGTTGCACTTTCAACTATATGAGAACAAAGCATATGTCTTTAGCCTGACAGTCAGGGAATCCATTGAAATTGAAATGCACTCACCTCCTTGAAGATGCTGCTATATGAAGTTTGCACAAACCCCTACACAAAATCCATGAGCTTTGTCAAACTCAGAAAACTTAACAACCCTTGGAAGAGAGAGACACGGGAGTACATGAAATCAATCTATTGAATGATCCTGTCTCTAAAATCAAAGAATATGTTGAGCAAACTTAAGATGTTGTTAAAAAGCATCATTATCTCATAACCACTCAAAAATAAGTTAAATGTACAGTTGTAAGATGCATCATTCCTTCAATATAAAAGGAAATATAAAAGAAAAAATAGCGAACAAACCAATTTTCGGAACAGGTCAAGGGATGCTCCATTTGAGTCCCCAATTTTAGTCCGAAAGATATTAATTCGTAACTTCTCGATAGCAAAGGTGATCATCATCAGAACAGACTCCTTCGCAAGTCCCTTCCTACGGCTATGCCAGCAAAGAGAAAGTTGATACAAAGGTTAGAATGAAGAGATTTAATACCTAGGACTTGTTTGGACAAACTTCTCTATAAACACTTTTTCGAGAGAGAAAAAAGAGGAAAAGTATAATGAATTTCTACACAAGCTAAAATAAATTGTGCACAAGTTAAAAATAAAAAATTAGAGAACTTATATGAGACAGTTTCTACAAATTAACCTATGCATGTTCTAATTTTAACATATGGAGAAACTCATTTCATATTTTCCTTTAACTTTTTTTCTCCCAGAAGTGTGCATAGAGAAACACGTGCAGACATGCCCAAGCCTCAAAAGACCAAATCAGCCCAAAACCTTAGGCTGTTAGATGAAGACAGAGGAAAGACTTTTATCTCTTGCACTTGCATAATCAGGTGCATTAAAAGTTGGAGCACAGATCCCGGAGTAGGGAAGTAAAAATAACATAAACTTCAAAAAGTATGTCCGTGGTATGAAATTACATATTCTGCTCATAATATGGAAAATGATTGAATAGAGGTATGATTCAAAATTGCAACAGAAACACCAAATTTCAGCAGTAAAAAAGAATAGGCATAAGCCAAATATAATTAACTAATTCAGAACAAATAAAAATTTTCTTCAGATGTTTGAGATGAAAAATCACAAAAAGATACGGTTCAGATGAACAAAGAAATAAAAATTCAGAAAGGTGATATTCAAGTAATTTGCTTTTGAATTTGCCCATTCTTGCCATCTTGGATTTTTGTGTAGATAGATACCTTTGAAGCCATTGAACAGGGATTATACATAGATAGTGCTAATGTGCTGCTACTAAACAATCTCAACTTATTTCAATTGGCTCTGCCTATGGTCTCTGTCTCTCCCCAACACATGTACCTCTGCACCCTCATCCACTCCAAAATTTTCTCTTTTGTCAAACAAAGAAAGGAAACCCATTTGTCATATAAGATAAACAATGTACTATGAAACAGAGGCAGCAATGAGGACTAAGAAGCAGCACGTAAAAGAAAAAGAGGAAGTTATTGAGTGGCATATCATGTAAGTACATATAAGAATTGTGCCATATTTTACAATTAGTTGATGAAACGGAAGTGAAATCAGGTACCTCTTTGGTTCAGCTATCATTATTTCAAGCTCTGCGAGGTGAGGATCATCCAAATCATTCATGAACAGATTTACATCACCAACCATGGCTGCAGCTAAAATTTGGTTATATTTAAAAAAAAAAAAAAAAAGTGATTTGGGGAAATGGTAATAGAAAAGGGCAGCGACCTTCAAGGTGGGGTTGGCCGTGCGAGAATTGTCCAACAAGCAAGTCCTTGTCGAGTATAATGAAGGTCTCCTCTGCAAGAAGTGAGGAATAATGAGACAGTGATAGAGTTAGGGTTAGGGTTAGAGGAAGAGCAATAGAGAGAGAGAAGTGAACTGGTAGGGTCTTGGAACCATGAGAGCTGCATTTGGTACTCCTGTTGGAGGGTGAGAGGCTCTGAGGCAGTGGCTTCAAGGAGAGAAGGGTCCTTCATCCACTCGTGATATTTCGGCACGTGCGCCTCCATGTAAGGGACCAGTATCACCTTCTCTCCCTCCAAGCTCACTCTCCCTTTCCCTCTGTCACTCTCCCCCATAGATTCTCACCGCGCAAATCACTCTAACGCCGCCTTCTGCTACCACTGCTATGCTTTTTATACATTTTCAGTTCCTATATTTTGCTAAATTTGTAATTTTGCCCTTAACCTTTTACAATTTTACAACATGACCCAGCCACATCGACCCCAAACAGCTCCTATGTTCTGAAAATTCTACTTTAAGAAAAATATTTCAAATTATATTATATAAATTTAAAAAAAATGTTCTAAAAAAACTTTAATATAAATAATCTTAAAGTCACATGAAAAAAAAAAGAAAGTAAAATAATTTTTTGAAAATTATGGTAGTATAATTTATATGTTGAAACTAAAAGCCTAGTCTTTTCAATCAATCCTCAACTTTTCAAGACTGCTCGATGCTTTCCCATGCATGAGTCACATCACCAAAAATCCAATCAAAAACACACTCAAACCTTCCTTCCACTGGCCTTGTGTTTCTTTCTGGGAAACTCATCTAAAATTTATCTTAAATTCTCAAACATCATTCTAAGATAACATATGCACCTTTTCCTTAGCTTTCAAATCTCAAACTGAGAACTACTTGCCTATAAATACCGAGATACAAGTTAATAGAAACCACATTTTGAAAATGTAGCTTGTTTTGATATCTTCTTCCATTGAAACTTGAATGGATTTTCGTTAACATTTATTGTTAATCTACCTTAGTTCCCATGATTTTTTTATGATCACGTAAGGTGGATTACGACATTTCATTTGTTATAATTGATATGGTATATTCCTCTTTTTAAGAGACATTTATTTACCATGGTTTAGGTCAACTTATAATCCTATATAATCCTATATAACTGTAGATCTTATTTATCCTAATAAAATTAATATTATTGAAACACTATTTAGGATAAATTTTTCTATAATATATATTTTTAATATGATGATTTGGACTTAACCTGCTTTATTTTTATATATATATATATATATATA
>Ga0123340_1002109_pt1 | contig 17614 bp, 6 predicted proteins | sample SirMexnodulemix_FD_89961 | JGI IMG/M metagenome (GOLD analysis project Ga0123340, IMG submission 89961) | Root nodule microbial communities of legume samples collected from Mexico - Siratro Mexico nodule mix | ecosystem: Host-associated > Plants > Roots > Nodule | place: Mexico: Nepantla... | reverse complement strand
ATTTCATACTTAAATAATTTTTTTTATATTTGATGGTAATTAAAATATTTCATTTAATAAAAGAATTAAAATTCTAAAGATTTGAATTTTTTTATTTAAACAAAACATAAAAAATTAAAAAAATATATATTTAAATTTACTAAAAATTTCCTATTTAATAGGTTAGAATTAAAATAGTAAAATCTTTTATTACAAAACACAATATATTAGAGGATTTGAAAATATTAAACATATTAAAGTCATTTAGTTTTGTTAAAGTCCAAACAATAAAACAATCTTACAAGGACCACTACTAAAGTGAGACATGTCTAAGTTCGGAAAACCTAAAAACTGAATAAAATAAAATTAAAAAATGTAATTAAATTAAATTAAATATTTTTCGGTTAAGTTTAGTTAGTCTAGTCAACATCCTAATAAATTGAAGTCAATCGGATCCATATATATTCATACACTTATAACTAATCTATTATATATAATAATAATTATATTAAAAAAAGTTAAATGTTAAAAAATGTATGTACATATATTATAAACCTGCCATTGTGCCACCTATACACAAGAGTCCCGATCGCATAAGCTTGAACCCTTTGGCCTTTCAGAACTCCCATGTCTTTATTTGCAAATTGGATATGCTTTCTAAGTCACAACCATTCTGAGAAATTGCATTCAATTTCCTCATATCTTACTTTATTTTATTTTAATTTATTTATTCTACTTTATTATATATAATTTTTTAATCATAATTTCACCAAAACAATATAAAATATTACAACGGGAGCATTAGGGAAGGTGGGTAACAATTGGTTTCTCTTGTTTTATTTTTTTTCCCTTATTTATCTTCCTAACCCTAAATTTAGGGTACACGTTTTGATTTATCCATTACAACAAATTAAGGCGCAATTGAAGAGGCAAATCTTGGTAGTAACGGAAATTAAAGAAAACACAAAAAAATTAATTAATTAATTTCTTACAGAAAAGCAAAGAGAAAAAGGCAAGAAACATGGACGGTGGCACCGTAAACGTACCATGGCCTTAATTTTTGTCTTAACAAATAACAACAACGATAACAATAACCCTTCTCCTTCTCTTTCTCTCTCTGTTATTGTTTTATTTATTTATTTATTTTTTTCTGTCTTTCGCATTCTGTTCATCTCACCGCCCTTTTTCCATCATCATCGTTGTCATAATTCATCCACACACGACGCACTTTTTTCTTTTCTTCTTTCCCTGCAACTCCTTCTCTTTCTCTCTGAATTGCAAATCTCAAAAGCCTCAAAAGTTAGAGAGAGAAAGACCGCGCTCAGAAACATCAATAATTAACCTTCTTTTCCAACTGTATTACTCTCTCTCTCGACCTCATCATCGCCGTTGAGATCTCAGGTATATTCCTCAATTGAATTTCTCTTCGGTAAATTCAAATTTGCCTTGTTCTCTTACGCTGCCTGTAATCGCTGATCTTACTATTTTTCGTCGCCGCTGTTGTGTTATCCGATTCGATGTTTGTTTGCTCTCTTTGTTTTCCAATTTTATTGAGTTTCGTGTCCGGTGATCTGTGTGTATTTGCTCCGTCGTGTTATGTTGTGTTTATTTTTTTTATTTTTTGGATCGGTATTTGAATTTTCGTCGTTATTGTGCTTTATTTCTTTAGGTGATTCGATTTTTTTCTGTTGTGATTTTCGATTTTGGTTGTGTTTCCAAGCTTTGGACAATTCGCGTGTTTTTTTTTTTTCTGTTTGCTTTTAGTTTGAGAGGAGAACTGGAAAGCTTGGACACGTATGTCATGGATGGTTGTTGTGGTAACGAGGACCTTGTTGCTTCATTGGTCAAAGAAGTAATCTGTGGAGAAAATAGTGCAATTATGTCGCAGTCTTCTTTTGCATATTAATATTAATTTGCTAATGCTAATTGATTTACGAGAAGAAGTGGCAGAAAGGAGATAGAAATAAGAGAAAACAATACAGTTCGTTTATTGTTAATTGATGATATCATTGGTCAAATTGTGATTTGCGATGGTGGAGAAATGTTGAAGCTGGTGAAATATGTTGCTTATAATAACTACATAAACATGGATGCTTAAATAAGACACCAATGGGACTTTTTGAAAAGATAAAGGTGACTTAATTTCTTTTTTTAATTTTTTTCCATCTCAAACATTGCTTGAGAAAATTGACAAGACATATGATGTTACTGAATAATTAGCCAAACCTTGTTATTGAAGGTACTTTGGATTTGTGATAGCGTGAAAAATTTAAAATGACATTATTTAGGTCACTGTAGTTGCAAACTGTGATCTTAACTGAAAAGCAGTTAAAATCTGTGCTTCCTGATTAATGCAATCCCACTGCTAGAAAATTGTTTGCATTTTAGAGTGATGCTTCTTGCCTTAAATGTTATTATTTTGCTTTCTTGTGTTATAAAACCCGTGCACCATGAAGACGAAAAAATCCCTTCTGTCTAGCATGTTCAGTTTTTGTCAACTAAAAAAACTAGGTTGACTCCAATCCAAAAAGAATGGATCTGAGTTTGTTTATCCTATCTAATGTTTGTGTGTGTCTTTTTGTGTTTGTAAGTATGTATTATGCGAATAGCAAGGGAAAATTGTTGCTTAAGAAAATTTAAAATATTTCTTGTAGACCAGTTTTAGTTAGACAACTTCTGACTTTAAAACCATGCTTTACCACAACCTTATGTGAAGGTGGTACAATTCTTTTATCCTATCTTATTAAGAACTTTTTTTTTTCTTTTTCCTGACTTAATAAACCAAACTTGAGGTCTTTTGGGTATCAATGTCTTCATATTTATTTCTCGACTTAAGATAAATAAAAGAGACAATATATTTCAAAGAGCTTAATCACACCTCACTTTGTTCTCATATTTATATTGATAGAGAGAATTTTGATACAATGAGTAGAGAGAAGAGCAAAGATCAAAAACTAGAACTAGAGTCCTAGGTACACAGATAGATACAACTCATACACACAACATGTAGTAGATTTCCAATACTACTACTTACTACTTATATTTAGTACCTATTCTATCACTCCCCTTCAAGTCGGAGCGTACAAATTGTATGTACCAAGCTTGGAAATTATGAATTCAATCCGAGGTCCCCTTAAGGATTTTGTTCACACATCTGCAACTTGATCATTGGATCCAACATACTTAATACAAATTTCCTTGGACAACAACTTTTCTTGAATAAAATGATAGTCAATTTTTATACGTTTAATCCTCTCATGGAACACTAGATTGGAAGCAACGTGGAGAGTAGTTTGGTTATCACAAGACATTTTCATTTGTTGAATCTGACAAAAGTTAAGTTCTTGAGGGAATTGTTTCATCGATACAAGTTCGTAATTAAGAGACGCCATTATCCTATATTCAGCTTCAACAGTTGATTGGGCAACTATGTTTTGTTTCTTACTTTTCCAAGAAATAATATTTCCTCTAAGGAAAACACAATGTCTTGTAGTAGAGCATTTATCAGTAGGAGATTTTCCTCAATCAACATCGCAATACCCACAGATTTGGGTATTTTATTTATCTTCATATAGTAGACCTTGACCAAGAGCCTTTTGAGGAATATTAAGATTTTGATGATAGCATTCTGATGGGCAATACAAGGAGTCTGCCTGATTTGTTCAAAGTTGATCTCTAACGTGTTTGAAGTCTTCATGTATGGCATAGAGGATCAACACCATATAGAAATTGTCCAGCTTCTTGATTTCCTCTAATTAGTCAACCTCCTAGAACATCTTTAATTCTTCAAGAGGAGATTGAGCTTCACTCATTAAAGACATCATGTTGTGATCTTTTTGTTTAAGAGAGGTAAGCCTATTGTTGGAGTTGTAAAGGTGTTGAATATCATTTGAAAAAATATTTTGAGCCTTTTTTCCATAAGAGTTGCACATTTTAAACAATCTAAGAGTACCCAATAATTTGCCACAGTAATGCACAAAGCCAAAAATCAGTTCTCTTCCACTCAGCTTAATTAGATGGCACATTACTCCCGTCTTGTTCAAGGTGATTGTGGAAACCTATGTTAGGGAACCAAAGTTCAACTAAGTGGCACACCAAGACAAATAATTTTTCCCATTCAGTTTTTCAGAAATAATGGTAGGAGTTTTAAAGAAGGAGACAACAGGGTTAGAAGACATTTTTGATAAAGGAGACCAATAGAGAAGTAACAGCCAATAAGAAACAAATAGAAAACCCTAGGTTCGACCATCAACCATGTTAGAAATGAAGAACTAGCGGTCAAAGATGAGGAGGTTCGGTGCTTCTGTGGAGGAGGTGTGATGTTGCTATGTGAGAGGAGGAAGGAGGCACGTGGATGTCACATGCCGAGCAGTGGTGAACCAAGACTATGCGCATGGCCACACGTGGAACATATTCTACTTTTGGGATTGACGTGGTTGGTTGTCGCTTGGAGAGATGTTGCACATGTATTGGTCATTGAAGAAACTTGTGACGACGAATGGTAGCCGACGATGGATACTTCACCAAAGAAGATTGAGACCATCATAGCATAATCAACCCGCTCTCATATCATACCAACTTAAGATAAATAAAAGAGACATTATATTTCAAATCACACATGTGCCATCTTCTCATATTTATATTGATAGAATTCTGATACAATGATCAGAGGGAAGAACAAAGATAAAAAACCAGAACTAGAGTCCTAGGTACAGTGATAGGTACAACTCATATGCACAACGTATAACAATTTTCCAATAAAACTACATACTACTTATATCTAATTCTTATTTTAACATCCTGTTGTATATATTTTTAATTCTAGCATCTATCTACTTTTGTATGAGTATGTGTCTGTAGTTCAGTTGGTTGGACTATTTACTTTTAAGATCTCAAGGTTTGGTTTGAACCTGAATGTAGATCTGTTGTTGATCTCAACATATGTTCCCTTTTCTGCTTGTAGAAGCAGGATGGATTTGTATCTGCTTCCACCTAATGAATCGATATCCATCTAATTTCTCCCTAGGTTCGAATCTTTAGCCTAAAAATCCATGTTTGTCAATGCACTTGTGGTAATACTGTGATATTATTTTCAAAATTAGATGCTAGCTTGACACTTCCATAATGCCTATGACTATTGGAGAATATGAAAGGCGGCTACATTTAGTGGATGTTTGGGTATTTTATTCCATCTAAATTTATATATCATCATGGCTTCTAGAATAATTTAAGTGTATAATTTGTGACTTGAAACCCAAAAGTTGGCCCCTTTTCCTTTTTTCTTTATTCATCTTTTAAAGAATATAATATTTCAAATATAAGTTTCTTTATTCATCTTTTAAAGAATATAATATTTCAAATATAAGGTTGTAGTAAACGGATTTTATTTTGTTGTCCTTGATTTAATCATTTTTCAAATTTATGAACATACATTTTGTTTGCTATTTGTGCATAATATTGTGCAGAGAAGACATAGAAAGAAAATTTATATTAAATGTACCAGTTGGAATTTGGGAATAAATCTTTCTCTGATTTTTTCTTCCAGAACCAACGTGAAAAATCTTGCCGCCTGTGCTATGGTTGATAGTTGAAAGATATAGAAAAATATTTTGTTTTGGGAAGTGAAGGCTTTTGATGCGTGCTGTTCTCTACATCTCATTTGATACTCATAATCTTAAATCATGCACTCATATGTACAATATTCTAGTATAAGGGAATACGCAATTGCTTTATGTGAATAGTGATGAATGATTCATTCGTATTTTTTCTTAACATTGGTTTCTTCATGCAGTGGATTACCTTTGCTTTTGCACACATTGTAAAGAGAGGATACTTTAGAAGGAACTTGAGCCATGTCTAGCTCAGCAAAAGTTTTGGATCCTGCATTTCAGGGAGCTGGTCAAAAAGTGTATCCTTTTAGTAAAGAGTTTGATTAAAAAAAAGGAAACTATATATATATATATATATATATATATATATACCATTATTAAAGTAAAGTTGAAAAATAAATATAAGAGAGAATAACTAACCATCTTCAGCTATAAACATGACTGATTCACTATCATTAACCTAAGCTTGATCTATGACGTGAATCTGCATAAAATCGCTTTATGTCGCCATGAAACTTCGATGTGTTGAAATTAACTTTTATCAATAAGAATCATGGACAATAAAAATTAGACTCTCGACCACAAGGTTATAGAGTCTCTGGTTCCATGTCATGAACTTTTTACCCTGAATGAACTGTTGGGTTTAGACATGAATAATTTTATGTCTTGCATTCATGTTATATTTTACGTATTGAATATACTATATGCTTTGAGAGTTTGAAACTTGACATTCTGTAGAGGGACTGAAATATGGAGGATTGAGAATTTTCAGCCAGTTCCGTTGCCCAAATCTGATCATGGGAAATTCTACATGGGAGATTCTTACATCATCTTGCAGGTGTGTACTGTATCCAATATTACCTTGGATGCATTTATATGTTTGCAAGTGTATGTGGTGTTGGAGTTTGGTGATAAGGCTGGATATTTTGGAGTTAGTTAATCTTTTTTAGCCCTTTGTGCAATGCTGTAAATTATTCACTTCATCCTCTAAAGATTGAAGTAGATAATAATCTACAGGGTTAGATTAGATACAATATACATGATATATAAGGAAAACAGCACTATGTCTCCTCTTTGAAATTACAGTTTCAAAGTGATTGACATAATTTCATGAAGTGTGAAATATAGGTTGTTATCTTTTACTTTCATTTATATTTGAGCAATCATTCTGTGTGCATTTGCAGACAACTCAAGGCAAAAGTGGCACTTATTTTTATGATTTACATTTCTGGATTGGAAAAGATACAAGTCAGGTAAGTTTGGACTTTCACCCTCCTCCTTCTCCATCCTGAATCTTGCCAAATTTATCTTACATTACTTTTTGTCCTACCTTAAATGAAGAGGTGAGTAGAATGCTGAAGCTTGTAGAGTTGTGCTTGTTTGAAAATGAACTACTTCAAGGTCTTTTTACTGTCTTGTTTTTAAAATATTTAGATGTTTGAGTTATTTTGAACATGGGTTACAGCTGTTTGGAAAGCCATAAACCAATAATCTTTTTGACGAAATAATAATCTTGACTGATGCTGATTTTACTTGTAGGATGAGGCTGGAACTGCAGCCATTAAAACTGTCGAACTTGATGCTGCTCTTGGAGGGCGTGCAGTGCAGCACAGGGAAATCCAAGGACATGAATCTGACAAGTTTTTGTCATACTTTAAACCATGTATAATACCATTAGCGGGTGGTGTTGCATCTGGGTTTAGAAAACCTGAAGAAGAGGAGTTTGAAACACGTTTGTATGTATGCAAAGGGAAAAGAGTTGTTAGATTGAGACAGGTATAGTGTTCTCTTTTTTCTAACTTAATTGATTTGGAGAACTTGCAGTTTGACATTTTGCTTTTTGATAGATCCCTTTTGCAAGGTCTTCATTGAACCATGATGATGTATTCATAGTCGACACTCAGAATAAGATATACCAGTTCAATGGTGCAAATTCCAATATTCAGGAAAGAGCCAAAGCTTTGGAAGTTATACAATTCCTTAAAGAAAAATATCATGAAGGGAAATGTGATGTTGCAATTGTTGGTAAGGGAAATTCTCCTATTATATAATTAAGTACTTCTGTTCATCAAATGCACTTCATTTAGATTTTTACTTAATGAAAACTACCCCACTTTTCAGATGATGGCAAGTTAGACACGGAGTCCGACTCAGGTGAGTTTTGGGTCCTCTTTGGTGGTTTTGCTCCCATTGGGAAGAAGGTTATCAGTGAAGATGATATTATTCCGGAGTCAATTCCTGCTCGGCTTTATAGGTATGTTGGTTTTGTACTCCTCAAGCCCCTATTACCCTTCCTCCACTCCATGCATCTGTTTTGAGAAGGCTATATTTGGCCATCTTCTTAACGAAGACAAAATGATAACATCAAAACAAATGAATTTTCAGCTACTATATTATTTTTTAAATCAGTAAATCATCTGATATGCAAGTAAGATCAAAGACAATTAGAATTTATAATTAATTGCTATATTATCTTATTTTTGTAAAAAAGAAAAAAGATACAATAGGCTCTTGTTTCGTCTATGTTAGGAGAAGACTAATAAATAGCTAATGCGAAAGATGGATATGGGTGAAGATAATGCTATTAAGAAGGGAGCAGAAAATAAGATAAAAGTTTTAGAGATGATATCAAAGGGATCTTGCTGTAGATATATTTGTTGACAATTGGCTGATAGAGCCCAGTTCCAATTTTTGGTCAATGCATAGGTTTTATGCTCAATTTCTGTGTATTTTGTGTTAAATGAGATTTTGTTTGAAATTGTGGACTTTTAATTCTATCGGATGCTTGAATATATGTCTTTTTGTTGCTGCTTATTGAATTATAATAAGGACAACATTTTTTTTTCTGTTAAGTAACATTATCATCATTCTTGTTAAAATTTATAATGATTGGGACTTGGAGGTATTATTGGGCGCATAAATCCCACATTAAGTAGTTTGAGAGACTAAGTAGAGTATGTAAGTGTTTGAGTGCTTATCACAATATATCATCATATTATTTAAAATATTTGATGATGGTGACTTGGGTATTGTGTGTAGTATTAGAGATTTAATAGAGTATGTAAGTTCTTCAGTGCAGTCATTTAATCAATATTAGAGCTGGTTGATAGGGTCTCAGAGGGCTTCTTTGGAGAGTTCTGACTAACAAGTAAGTTGAATTAAGTGTAACACAGTGAAGTACCATAGAGTGAACCACCGCGATGTTGGCTTTTAGGGATGGTGTTATGATAGGATTTAGTATACTACGCAGAGCCCAAGTGCTACATTGAGTAGACTGAGATGCTTGGTGGAGTTTTGAGCAGTATGAGATAGTAATTTTATATATATAAATTCATATTAAGTTTATGCTTCGTTTGCTCTATATGTGTGCATTAGGCATTTAAGTATTTTGAGCTGGAAGAAATGGTGACATCATCATGTGTTGATTAGCATTCTGATCATTGACAATGCTTCATTCTGATAACTAAAATGAGGAATAACTTCATGTGCATTCTCTTTCCAGTATTGCTAATGGTGAGGTTAAGCCCGTGGAAGCTGAACTGTCTAAATCATTGTTGGAAAACAACAAATGCTATTTATTGGACTGTGGTGCTGAGATATTTGTCTGGGTTGGTCGTGTAACACAAGTTGAAGAACGAAAAGCAGCCTGCCAAGCTGTTGAGGTAATGCCATTGTAGAATCTACAATCTAGTTCTTACAGAATCCATCCATTTGTCAGTTAAAAGTGGATCATTAATTAATGAATATCTGCAGGAGTTTGTTGCAAGCCAAAATAGGCCAAAATCTACTAGGATAACCAGGATTATTCAAGGTTATGAGACACATGCATTTAAGTCCAACTTTGATTCTTGGCCATCAGGATCCACTAGTACCAATGCAGAGGAAGGGAGAGGAAAAGTTGCAGGTGCGTATCATTTCTTCTCTCCTGTACTTTGACTTGCCATTTTGTGTAGCTTGCCATACTGACAAGTGTGGTTTTTGATGTACTGTCAGCACTGCTTAAGCAACAAGGTATGGGTGTCAAAGGAATGACAAAAAGTACCCCCGTAAATGAGGAAATTCCACCTTTGCTTGAACGAGGTGGGAAGATAGAGGTGGGGTTATAATTTTCTTTAAACTTTCCTTGGCTTGATTAAATTTGCACCCCTGAAACATGTAATATTATTTAAATTTTTAGGTATGGCGAATTAATGGAAATGCCAAGACTGCATTGCCAAAGGAGGAAATTGGCAAATTTTATAGTGGAGATTGTTATATTGTACTATACACATACCACACCGGAGAGAGGAAAGAAGACTTCTTCTTGTGCTGTTGGTTTGGTAAAGACAGCATTGAGGTAATTTACGTCCTTCGGATTGAGATCTAGATTTATTGTGATTGAGAGGATTGTAATTTCAATCTGATGCATTCACTTTTCAGTGCCAACACAATTAGGACTGAACTAGAATTTGGATGTATAGGCAAACTTGTTTTTTTTCATTAAACTTGGTTGATAATTTTTGGCTGTGATCGACGTTGTGATATCAAAGCCTATGTTGTGCAGATAGATTACAAAGTCCTTAGCTTTATTTATTGGTGGCTTGGCAAGATATCTTTGGATAGATGTGATCAAACTATACTCTATTAGTACCATGATCTATATCCGTAATTGGCATTCCATATCAAGCAATCTATACCTATATAATCACACATATAAGATCACAATGAAAATAGGGGGACTAGTGAATTTTTATAGGGTTGAGCTACCTTTCTCCCATTAATTAATCACAGCACAAAAGTAGAAACTTATGAAAGTTGCTATAATTAGTTGTAGGATCTACACAGAGGTGTTGTTTTTGCTATCCATTTAAAATATGGTAACTAGTATTTACTTCTTCTCCTTGGGGAAAGGAATAGTGTTGAAATACTTGTAATTGACCGCTTTACTGATTAACATTGTTCAAAAGTCGTTAATGAGTAATCACTCATTAATCAAGTACTTATACAATTAGTAGTTTGATTTCGTCTTAAAGATGTAACTTCTCATGAACCATTATGTACAATTAAACTAATTATTGTTTTTCAGTACCTATTATTTGCTTCATAATTATTTATCCCTACTGTTAATTCAAATTGAATGATTTGACCTTTGGTTAAATTTGATACTCAGGAGGACCAAACAACGGCTACTCGGTTGGCCAATACAATGTGTACCTCATTAAAGGGTAGACCTGTACAGGTATCGTAAATACTACACTCAATTTGAGGATGTCGCTTGGAAAACGTGTATAATTACGTTAGTTTCTTTCAGGGTCGCATATTTGAAGGCAAAGAGACACCACAATTTGTTGCTCTTTTCCAACCAATGGTGGTACTTAAGGTATCATGACCAGAACTATATGGTGTTTTAAGTAGTATATATTATAGCTTAGAAAAGAAAAACTAATTATTTTATGACATACACGTATTTTAGGGAGGATTGAGCTCTGGATACAAGAAATCAATAGCAGACAAAGGTGCATCAGATGAGACATACACAGCAGAGTGTATTGCACTTATTCGAATCTCCGGAACTTCTATTCATAACAATAAATCAGTACAAGGTGATGCGGTATGTAACCATGAAAATATTTATTTTTTCCTCTCCTTCAATTATAGATTGCGGCTTATATTTTTTTTCTACTCCTTCATAATATGTCATTCTTATACAGGTGCCGTCATCATTGAATTCTACCGAGTGTTTCGTCCTGCAGTCTGGCTCTACAGTTTTCACCTGGCATGGAAATCAGTGTTCCTTTGAGCAGCAACAGCTAGCAGCAAAGGTTGCTGAATTTTTAAAGGTAAGATCTTGGCACTAGGTTGTTAATCTTATTTTAAATTATTGAAGAACTTCCAGAAAAATTTACTGTTTAAACAATTCTGATTTTCTTACAATTTAAACTCATTTGAGTCTACGATAATTGCTAAAGATCCATCTTTCCTCATTACCTTTAGTTGAACATGTTGGAACTGGAAGACTCAGTCCCCATGCTCATTCTTTATATAGAGTGGTGTGGAGACACACAATATGCACCGCGATGAATTATGAGTTGAGAAAGCTTCATTTAGAAGTTCAGATCACTATTTTGATTGATGAATAGAAATTGTGGCTGGAATCGTGTTGGTTTTCTTTTTCTTTTTACAGAAATAGCTGTTCAATAAAATCTTTTAAAGGATAAAGATGTCATTGAATATAAATTCTAGGCCTAATTATATGTTATTCGTCCCTGATAAATTGGGGTCTTTTGGTTTTTGGTTCTTAATTATTTTTATTTTACTTTAAGCCTCGAGAAAATTTTTTTCTAGATAGTACCTGCCGAAATTCTAGATGTCAAAATTAATGTTGATGATGTCACCACATCCCATATTGGCAAATTCGCCACATCAGTGATGACGATGTCACCAAAAGTGCCACATCAGCATATGATGTCATCAAGGACCAAAACAAAAAGTTATAAGTGGCATGTTTATAGGGATTAAAATGAAAACAAGTAAAGATCTTGGAAAGACTAGAAAATCCTATAAATGTAGGTGGGGCCAGAAGTTTAGTCCGCAGGTCAAAATGGCCTGTTTGTTGAAATTCTCAATACTCATCTGACCTAGTTTTTCTTCGACTTTAAATAAGTTATTTTTACCTTAGTTGTTATAAATAAATTGTTTTTATTTTTTAGTTCCTACAAATAATTTTTGTTTATTCCATGCAAATGTGTTCCTTTTTTATATTTTGGTCTTACAAAATATATTGCTTTTTTTTCCTTTAGTTCCTTATAATGCTGTATGATAATGCGGCACTTTTGGTGATGTCAGCTTGCTGATTTTGCAATATTTCGGTAGGTAACTTTAGCAGTCGGATGAACATGATGGACGATTTAACAAAAATAACTAAAGTAAAAAACGTAGTTTGTGAACCAAAACCATAAGACCCCTTTTTCTCGGGAACGATAAACTTCGTTATTTCTTTCCTTACTATTTCTATGCATGCAAACAATTTACTTTTTTTCACTATACTTATCTTTTGTTTCCTTCACTCTTATTTCTTACCTCCGCCTCCATCCGAACAAAGTTGTTTGTTTAACATGACGATAAAGTAATAGTAGGCTTGCTATATACATTATTTGCTTACGAGAAAACTGTCCATATTCAGCCAGGAGTTACTTTAAAGCACGCTAAAGAAGGAACAGAAAGCTCGGCTTTCTGGTCTGCACTAGGAGGAAAACAAACTTACACCAGCAAAAAGGTTGTTAACGAGGTTGTCAGAGAACCACATTTGTTCGCCATATCATTTAATAAAGGTAAGGTTTATTTGTCACGCTACTTATTGTATAATATTATCATGTAGCTGCATATTTATTGACCGATACACTGACCATTTCTGTTTTTCCGTTGTGGGTCCAACAGCAAAGTTCAAGGTGAGCTTTGTTACTGTAACTTCATTATAATTTTTTTTATATTTATATGAAATTTGTATACAGTAAGCACTGGGGGTTCTGAATGTATTCTAATTAGTTTTTTTATTATATTCTACCTTGCAGGTAGAGGAGGTTTACAACTTCTCTCAAGATGACCTGTTACCAGAGGATATCCTTGTACTTGACACACATGCAGAAGTGTTTATTTGGCTCGGTAATTCTGTGGACCCAAAACAAAAGCAAAATGCTTTTGAAATTGGCCAGGTAACATGCTAAAAAACTTATGGCTTTTATTTTTGTATATTTTCTTCTGCTTGAAATTGTTGATGCATACTCAAATATTTTCTTCAGAAATACATAGATATGGCTGCATCTCTGGAGGGACTATCTCCACATGTACCACTATATAAAGTAACGGAAGGGAATGAACCTTGCTTTTTCACAACATACTTCTCATGGGATCATGCAAAAGCTGTGGTATGTACTTAAACATAAATACATCCATTTCCAGTTTGTCTTGTTCTGTATTTCCTTTGAAAATTAATTATTTTCACTCGTTATCTTTAGCTGCATTTTGTATGTCTTTGTTGGTTGAGAAGAGAACAGATTTATTGGTTAGGGATATTCCGTTAGATTATTGTTATTATGGATAGGATTTACAAAGTTCTGAATATAACATAGTACAGCTCCCATGTATGAAGAAGTGTTAGTTAGTGTTGTCTATGTGATGTGGTGGTAGAGAGACTTACCAAATAAATTTACCCTGCAGGTTCAGGGGAACTCATTTCAGAAAAAGGTGGCATTACTATTTGGGATTGGCCATACTGTCGAGGTATGGCTCAACTTCTCATTTTTTTTGTGGTAAAATTTGAACCATGCAAATTAATCCAGCTTATAGACTATTGTGTCATATTTATCAAAACCACCCAAAAACAAACTTAAGTAATAAGCAGTATGTTTACTTGCAAAGTTTCAAGTACTGATATATCACCCGCCCCGTGCTCTTTTTGTATAAATATATATATATATATATATATATCCAAGTTATGGGTTCTATAAGCTTGTATAGAGGCAATTTGTCAGAGCAATAAATATCATGCCTGATTTTGATGTTGGCATTAATTAATATGCTGTATGTTCCTCTACTGTCTAATAAGACTTGGCTGATCCTGGTTATAGGATAAGTCAAATGGGTCAAGTCTGGGGGGACCAAGACAAAGAGCTGAAGCTTTGGCAGCCTTATCTAATGCATTTAGTTCGTCATCTGAGAAAGCATCCAGTATGGTATGGTCACTTTTATAGATGATCGAGTACCTTTATAGTCAATGATCTTTAAACTAAAGTACATTATTTGATAATTCATTATAACAAGTAGAGAATATTAAATTCTAGCATTCTCTTTATTTTGTAAATGGAAGTTAAAGAAGTGAAGTTTTAGAATTCCTTTTGCTCCGTATGGATCAGTGTGAATGTATTAATATATTAGTGGGTTTACTTCAAGTGGGGATCATCTATGTTCTTTGCGGTTTCTGTTGTTCTGGTAATCTGGTCTGGTCAAGTATCAACAGTGAACTAATCAATCTTGTGTGTTCTTGCAGACACAAGATAGATTGAATGGGTTAAGCCAAGGGGGACCTAGACAAAGGGCAGAAGCTTTAGCTGCTTTGAACTCTGCATTTAATTCATCGTCTGGGACAAAGCCTGTAACTCCTCCTAAGGCATCTGGAAAAGGTCCAGGATCACAAAGAGCAGCAGCAGTGGCTGCTCTTTCATCAGTTCTTACTGCTGAAAAGAAGAAAACATCACCTGATGGTTCTCCTGTGGCTAGCAGTAGTCCTCTCACTGAAAATAGCCCCACTGGTAAGAAAAGTAGTTTTTGGTGTCTAAATATGATGTTGAATTCAATGGGTTTGCCAAGTTAAATACTTTACAACACCCTACTATGATTTTTGTGTTTTTCTTTTGAATGATTAATGTAATAATGTTCTTCTTTGATGATTTAATCATAATAATATATTCTGCAATTGTCTTTCCCACGTGCTAGTAAACTGCAAATAGTGGAAACGTTGTTGTAAAGTACACATGTTTGGATGAACTTTTCTACAAGCACTTTTAGGTAAAAATATATTAAGTAAAAATAAACTAAATTTCTCTGTAAGTTAAAATTAATTTATGCATTATCTAATTTTAGTTTGCTGAGAAAATTATTTCATTTTTTTTCTTATTTTCTTCTACTAAAAGTATATATTGAAAAGTTTGTCATACATACCCATTGTTGTACCACATTCTTGGAATATCTGAAACTTTATTCAGATTTAGAAGAAGAAACAGCACATGCCAATTTAATAAATTTTAAGTTTTTTCTTTCCCTTATTTGGAACCGTAGAATTAAATGTCTGCTTTGGATTAAAAAACATATTGACTATCGTTTGCACAATATTTGTTGAAGTTCTTGCTGCAGAAACTAAAAGTGAGTCCTCTGGAGTGGAAGAAGTTGCAGAAGCCAAGGAAACAACAGGGGAACTTGCCCCTGAAACTGGTAGCAATGAGGTTACGGAACCAAAACAAGAAAACGTGGAGGAGTCAAATGGTAGTCAGAGGACGTTCAGTTATGAACAATTAAAGACTAAATCTGGTAATGATGTGGCTGGAATTGATCTTAAACGGAGAGAGGTTAGTCGCTTTCTATTGATTTTTTATGTTGTATTAATTTTAGTTTGAAATACACGCTCCCTACCTGAAATTTTTAATGATAAATATAACAAACCTACTGAAAGGGCATCTTTAATTGCATTCCACTTTGACGAAGATATATTATTCTCTTTTAATTTTATGCGTAGATTGAAATAACATTTTTCGTTGGTCATTTTAATTGGTCAGGCCTACCTGTCGGAGGAGGAGTTCACCACGGTATTTGGAATGGGAAAAGAAGCTTTTTATAAGTTGCCAAGATGGAAGCAAGACATGCTGAAAAAGAAATTCGAATTGTTCTAGGCTTGCAATGAAAGAGTGCAATCTGGTTCTTTTGTTACTATAGCTTTCCTCAGTTATCTTAAAATGCTCTTATCTGTTGGATAGAGGGTTTTATTGGGTATATACCATAGTTTGGGTTCGGCCTATATAATGGACGTGGCTGTGGTTAGTGTCCAAGTTTGAATGTGACGCTGCATGGAGAGTGATTTTTTAGTTTTCTCCTTTTAGATTGCCGCTGCTGCCTCTTCCAATGTTTGCGTATTGTAGCTATGAAGACACTAGACACTGGTGATGAGGTCCAATTCTTTTATTTTCTCAAGTTTGTGTTTTATTTATATTGTGCTATTTGTTTTTTAATTTCTTGTTGCTTAGAAGGGCTGCTGTATAAATTGTTTTTTTACACTTATCACACAATATAATGAAAACATAAAAAAAAAGGTTGTTATTTTTAGTTAATTTGTGTTATGTAAATGCTGTTATCTTTTATTATTATTATTATTTAATTTCTGGGGCTTTTGAACTTTGGATAACATTGTATATTCGTGTGTAAAAATGAAATTAATTTACTAGGGCTATTTAATTTAAATAAAGTTTTAGAAGTATAACTTTGAAATATATTACTTTAGAAAAACGTACTTAAATATACAAAAGCAATACGCATAATTGATTTCGAAGTTTATTAAAAATGGCAATCTTTCAAATGTTATTGAACTACTACTACTACTCTAAAAGAAGTATATTAAAAATTATTTAAATAAACTCCTTCATTAAATTAACATCATTCTATTAGTAAGTTAAATGTTCGACGCGTGCGTGAGATTGGCATTATTTTTTTATTAATTGAATTAGCTTTATAAACTAAGCTGTTGAATATTAAGTAATTCTTTATCAACAGTATATCATGTTGGACTAATTATATATCTTGTTATGCTTTGGCTTAATTATTTATAGAAATCAAACAAATTGTACTTATATTGATTTTGCTAAACATGTATCATTCATTATTTCTTTTGGTGGGTTTGGGCACTAGAAGACAACATCTGCCTGTGTACTCTTCTGTTGTAAGAGTTTATATTATGTAATTTTTTATATTGAATTTGAATAAGTATTAAATAAAATTTTATAATGTTCTCTTGTAATAAGGTGCACGATTTACATTTATATGTTTCATAAGAAGGGGCAATATTGTTAATTTATAATTCTTTTAGTTTTTCAGTGTGAATCATTTCATGTTTATGGTAAACCAAATTGATCAATGAATTTAGAACCATTTTACATTAATGTTGAAAAAAGAAATTTAATGCCGTTCTTTGTATTCATTGTTAAAAAATATTAAGATAATAAAATTATAAACTTAAATATTGATTAAATTAGTTATTTGAGTGTATTTATAATTAATTCTATTTATTAACTTGAATTATATAAAATATGGAGTATATATACATATACATACATATTTAAGGAATTAAATTTATTGTAATAGATTGTTTGAATCAATAATAGAAGTAATATATATATATATATATATATATATATATATATATACATATATATATTTTAAAATTAAATCAGTATATTTATTTATGATATATGTCATTTGTGTTTTTTTTATATATTTTTTTATAT
>Ga0123340_1002107_pt1 | contig 17616 bp, 12 predicted proteins | sample SirMexnodulemix_FD_89961 | JGI IMG/M metagenome (GOLD analysis project Ga0123340, IMG submission 89961) | Root nodule microbial communities of legume samples collected from Mexico - Siratro Mexico nodule mix | ecosystem: Host-associated > Plants > Roots > Nodule | place: Mexico: Nepantla... | reverse complement strand
TTATTACATTATTAAATAAAGAAAAAGAAACAAAAAGAAGAAGACAAAGGACACAAATTTAATCAGAAAAAAGAAATAAAAATCAGAAAACGTTAGTTAAAGAGTAGAAAAAAAAAACAAGAATAAAGAAGCAGACATGGTAAAAAAAAAAAGACAAGTAGACCATTAAGTAAAATAAAAAAAAAAAAATAGAAGATTAAACTTAAGTGGAAGTGAACAAATGATGTCAGATCACTTGGATGAAGCTTCAAGATGAGTGATAAAGAGGACTCACAACTTGAATCAATAACTCGAGAGAAGACTTTCACAGAAAGAAGAGAATGCTTCTCTCACAATTTTACTAAAGTAACTTTAAATCATTCAAAATTCAATGTATAATTACAAGAGGATCTTATTTATTAATGTTATGGCTCAAAATTCCAAAGGCAAAAGGGAAAGAATTCAAAAATGTTCTCCTAGGCTCCTAAATTTTTGCCATTTTTTGTAGATCTCACCCATGGACACATTTTGTTTGCTTGCCATGCGTTCCATGTGTGTCTCCTTTTCGATATGAATACGCATAGGTGTATATATATAAAAGAGGCTCAACATGCTTCTTGCTTCTGGTATCTTTACCCCTTACCCTTAATATGCTCAAACTTAATATTTACTATTTACGTCTACTTTATAATTCAACAAAAATTTACTATTCAAAGTAAATCCGTATTACAAGCAAAATACATTTTAATATATACGACAGAAGAAATTAATCAAGATCTACGCTCTCATACATTCATTAATTATCATTTGATTGATTAAAACTTTGAAATAATAAAAGGAAGATCGTACAAGGGAAATTAAATAGGTTCAATAGCTCATGCATGTTCTGATCCAAACCAGCTCAATCTAATATAGTACAATGATCTTTACGGACATCGATTTAGTGATTTAAAACTTTATGACTAGTTATCCAAAAGTTTCGCTTTCTTTCTTATAAACCCAATATAATATCTTTTGACTCGTTATCCGAGTTAATCATCTGATTTAAACCACCTCTTTGATTTTATTTCATATTGAGTTACACAAATATGACGTTGTTTACGATAAAAGGAATGGTTATCCAATCCAATTAAATTGAACCTCATATATATGTTTAATAAAAGAATACCAGGGTCCCATTATTCAAAATTTAAGGCTTATATACCTCATACGTGTAATACGACCGTATATACCGCGTACGCGTAGACATGCGTGCATAGTTTCACCAATTCCATGTTTCAACCTCTTAGCTTGCACGTTTGAAACTTGTTAATGGGAGAAAGAAAACAACATCCTCATAAAACGCGAAAGGAACTGAGAAATATCCGAGTAATGAATATGCCTTCAAAAATAAAAGGAAAAGGACAATTTGCGGCCATGAAACAACAAAAGAGTCTTTGGTCAAACCAAATATCCCCAAAATCCAAATAGTGATAGAGACCAAAAAAAATGACACGTTGCAAACACGTGCAAGAAACGAACCAAGAATGAAAAAGGTACCTTAAAAAGGTGGATAACCACAAAAATTTAAAGCTCTAAGGATTTTCATCATTTAATTGGGAAAGAAAATGGAAGAACCTATCTAAGAATGAAAGCGTGGTATGTGGGCAATTAAAAGGATAATGAAGTTGAGTTTGAGATTGAGTTCAAGTTTGATTCCAAAGTTTTTTATAATTCAGGTCTATGGAAGCTGAAACCTAGGACACCCTTGGCACTTATGCTTCTGGTTATGCTTTTGAGTGTTGGCATATTCTTCCCTTTCACACGATCACGCCCATCTTTAGGTTTATTATGCGTTGGATGTGACTTGAAAAGGGTTGGATACTACTCGTTTACTTCAAATTTTAAAACTGTAAATGGGATAAGATGCTTGCATAACCTGTCTTTTTTATGTAATAGACTTAATGATTTTGTTTTGATTTAGTTATAGTTAAAATCTTCTTATACAAAACATGTCATTATAAAAAAAAAAAAAAGTTTCATGATTTTTATTTTGAATATGGTGATTTTTAGAGAATTTATTTACTTGTTGGCAAGGAGACTAGATGTAGCTCTTGAGGAAGAGTAAAGTAGTATAAATTCTTGTATTCTTGCTTTCTCTTTAATCTTGAATCACGTTTCAATCTGCATATTTTCTCTCTCTGCAGGAATTAAACTAATTGGTTTTCCAGTACTTTGTCAATCAAATTGTACTACGCTCGGTCTGTGTACCATGATTGATCTTAATTGCATAAACTTGTATTTGACTATTAAAATTTCTCATTTCTTGATCATTTTGCACAATTGTATAATTTTGATAAAATCAAATTGTTGATTTTGTGATTTAATCAACTGATTATTTGTGTTGTTGATTTTCTGAAAAACTATAATTGATTGTTCTATAATTAATTGATTATTTTTCTAAACAAGAATATGAGAAAATTAAATTCTCTATTTTTCAAATATAATTGATTACCGTCTGATCGCATTCGTTTCATGAGCAAATTAAAATTAATTCAATGTTGACCACCTAACGAAGTGCAAGACCATCTAACACCAAAGAAATGATAGTATAGATAGGGGAAAATTAACCCCAAGTCATCTCCCAACCAATCCAATAGTAAATTTAGTCAGTCAATGTTTAAAACTTATCTACAGTAACAAAAGAAAGGTAGTAATAACATTAAATTGAAGAGGGAGCTTTAAAGATTGTTGTTTGGCAAATTAAAATAGATCAATTAAAAATAATAAATAAAATATGTTTTGAATTTCTTTCACAACAAATTCTTCCTAGATTCTCTTAAGATTTTTATCCTTCAATTCTCTTCATATAGTTGAACTCGATCAAACAAACATGAATCAAATTCAACAAAATCTTATAAGCAAAACAAGCGTCTACAAATATATTCAATATCTCACATCATCTCCAAGCGTATACTCAATGTGATGTATATATTTTATTTGTTGACTAAGCTTACAATACATTGATTAAGACTAAGCGAATTAACCAACAACTCTAATTAAGGAAAAACAATTGAATACTCAACAAACATTAAAAAACAAATACTTTTCTAAAAACATAGATTTTAGAAAGACCAACAATATAGCACAATTATTATAGAGAATGTAAAGAACAAAACTTTATTAAACAAAATTCTCATAATTCATTACAAAATCACAAGAGAATCAAAATAAAGGATTTTAGCCATCGATGAGAATGACTAAAACACAAGAATTACAAAAGAAAATAAGACTAGAGTTTATGCTATGCAGGAGTGTCTTTCATTCCTTCTCCAAGATAAATTTATAATCTCCTTTTCTTGACAAAATTAACTCAGATTTAATTCTCAAATATTATTCTTTCAATTATCAAACGTTTCCTTATGTGTCAAAGATTAATTTTGTAAAATCCTCTTTCCAATAAAGCTTTAGATTTTCATTCTCCCAATTTCTTTCAGATATTTTGTTTTCAAATTCAGTTCCAACTATGTACCTTTAATAACCAAACAATCTAGCTCATAATAATTGAATCTGATGCAAAAGATATTGCAAAATAATTGAAGGAGATTTACTCTAAATCAAGTAAGAATTACAGAAGATCATCTTCAAAAGAAAATCTGAAGAATATCTTTGCAAAAGATTTGATTAGATTTGGAATCCATAGAATCTTTTGCAAATAATTAGAAACAATAAAAGTAGGAGAATATGCTTAAAATCCAATTTTAACCAATAAGCTCAATTAAGGTCCAATTAATCCTAATTGGGTAAATCTTAGTTAGAACAATGGATTTATTCTTAATTATAATCTAATAAAGTCAAGGTTAAACACTCTGAGTGTGAATAAAATATACTTAGCACCTTCTCTAATTGGATTTCTAGTAAATAAAATTTAGCTGATTGTTTGTAGTGTAAAAAATAGCTTTAGGCTGAGTTCAAGAGGAGGGTGAATTGAACTTTGAAAACTTTTCGAAAATGATGAGGAGTGTTAAGAATGAATGAAAATTCTTTATTGAAGTACTGAAAAATGAAATTCAGAATTACACAGTCAATGATCAGTATGTTCCAACACAAATTTATCACAACTGGAGATAGCACAAGGCAATTTACAGAAATAACCAATACATATATCAAATAAAATGTATTCAAGCAAACAGTAATAGCAGTTAATCACACAATATCAGAAACAGAAGCAGAAGTAAATTACTGAATTGGAATGTGTTTCAACACAACTTAGAAACAAACAAATGAATAATATTAACAACAAACTTGAATGATTATTAAGAATATTTCTCTATAGTTTAGCAACAATCAAATGAATAGTGTTGTCAGTAAATTCTGATTAATCAAACAAGAATGCAGTTCAGATTAATAGAACAAATAAGATCCAATTATTGTTTTAAGAAAACTTGTTTCAAGAAACTAAACTAATTAAACAATTATTATTAAATTTGGAAAATACTTAAACAATATTGAAAATAGATATAGTCAATTCTACAATTGATATAATAATTCCAGAAAACACGAAATATCACTAGAACAATTAACAACAATTATTTGTGAATAACAGTGAGTAAGAGATCAAGAACAGAAGCGATAAGTGTTCAAGAAGAGAGAAAGAAAGATCAATAACATAAGATTTTATCCTAGTTCACCCTTCCTCAAGGGCTATGTCCAGTCCTTTGCCAACAAGCAAAGCTTTCCACTAATCAAGATCTCAAAGATCAGTTTACAAAATATACAAACACTTGCAACCCGCAAGCAAACATTGTTCCCAGCAGCAAACAACCTACTAAACCCTACAGTAGTTGTCTAACCAATGCAGAACACTCTACACTAAACCTGTTACAATTACAATCACCCTGTAATATGTAATACAACACTCACAGTACAAAGAAATGATCAAGAATAGATAAAGTACAACAGTGATTCCACTCAACAGATAACAAAATGGATTTAGATCAGAGTAGAAACACTTAGCTTTAGTTTTGATCACAGTAATGCAGAGTCACACTCAAGACAAAGCTCCAAGATTGATGTTCTTGATGAAATTCAATTGCTAAGAATGATCACAAGTATGCACGCTTTCTCTCTTAGAAAATTCACAAGTGTTTTTCACTTAAAGAAATGATTTAGTTATCTTCGAAAAGCACGTGCCTCTCCTTTATATAGAGAAACTATTTTAAAACTGTTAAAACTTCAATCGATTGAAATAACTATTCAACCAATTGAGTTTCTCTGAGATAGAAACTTCATTAAGTCCAGAATAAAACTCAGTTTGTTAATCTTCTTTCTAAAATGACTTTAATAAAAAACTTTGATCAATTTCATTAACTTTGATTAACATTGGAGCTTTCTTTGAATTATGAAACTTGCATCATATGATTATAAACCAAGAGAAAACTCACACTCACACACAACCTAAGTCTAGGACCAAAAGCTTCATCAAACTTCATGATTCATCTTGTAATATCCTTGATCCTCTAAACTTCATCACTTGTTGATTTCATCAAATCCTCTAGCAACTCTTGGTGCTAACATGTTGAATTAAAGTGATTGATTTTCTTTTGTGTTGTATTTTACTTTTTAATTGATTGTTTTTCTATTGTGTAGCTACTGACCCTGGAGTAGACTATTTCAATTGAGAGAAATCATTCTTTCCTTCAATCTTTTACACAATATATACAAAGATTTTTAAAATTCCAATTGACCCCCTTTTGAACTCAGCCAAAAACTCTTTTCAATTGGTAGCAGAGATGGTGCTTGTATTTTAATCAAGTTTTGATCCTATGGATAAGAATAAATTGCCCTTTGTAGAGGGAGACTTAATTAATAGACCTCCTATGTTTGGTAGAGTAAACTACCAATTTCAGAAAGTGAGAATGAAAATTTTCATTGAATCAATTGACCGAGGGATTTGAATGCTATTGTAAATGGTCCCCTTGTGCCTTGAATGTTGTGAATGGTATAATTGTTGAAAAATCTTTTGATGAATTGACTGATGTTATGAACAAAAAAGTTCAATATGTTGCATAGCCAAGAACATTATAACTTTTGCTTTGAACCTTGATGAATTTTTCAGGGTATCTCAATGTTCCTCAGCAAAAGAAATGTGGGACACCCTTGAAGTTACTCATGAAGGTACAACAGATGTCAAGAGGTCCAGGAAGCATGCACTGATTCAAGAATGTGAAGTGTTCAAAATGTAGCAGGGTGAAATTATTGCAAATGTTCAAAAGAGGTTCACCCACATTGTCAGCCACTTGATAGGACTTGGAAATGTGTTTGACAAGGAAGAGCTGAACATCAAAATCCTGAAATGCTTGGATAGTAGTTGGTAGCCAAAGGTCATTGTAATATCATAAACAAAAGACTTGACAACCTTGACTACTATAGCACTCTTTGTAAAGTTAAGGAGCATGAGTTAGAGATGAACTGGTTGAAAGAGCATGAGAATGGAGAAAGGAAGGTCAAAGGTCTAACATTCAAGTAAGCTTCTCAAAAGGATGACACCAGTAAAGATGGTTCTAGTGATTGTAGTGATGTAAAGACCCTTAACATGCTTACCAGAAGGTTCCAAAAGTTCTTGAAGAAAAAAGAAAATAAGAACCAACAAGCCAAAAAGTACTGTAGAAAAACTGATTTTTGGTTTAAATAATTTCACTTGCTTTGATTGTACAAAACACGGACATATCAAGATTGAATGCCCAAATCTGATGCACAGGGAAAAGGACAAAGAGATGAAAAACAATAAAATTGGAAAGGCAAAGAGAGCCTACACTGCTCGGGAAGATAATGACACATGTTCGAACTACTCTTCAAAGGAGGATTAATAAGCAAACCTGTGCTTAATGGTTGAACACCAATATGAGGCTAGTAGTCCAAGTTCCAGCATCTCTATGAATTATGAAAATTAAAGTACACTACTTCAAGCATTTAAATAAACGCATGAAGAATTGCCTTATACAACAATCGATTAAAAGGGTTAAACTATTGGTTGGAAGGCAAAGTCAAATCATTAGAGGAAGAACTGGTAACTGTGAAAACTAATTTTGATCACTTAGAAATGATTTACAAAGTTGTCTCCTATAATGAGAATGAATTTTGCAAGCCAATTAATTGTAAAAATTGTGAAGTTGTAACACAAAGTTAAACATGTTTTGAAAATTGCTTCAAAACTTTCCATGGGGGCTACAAATCTAAATGCCATTTTAGGTTCTTAAACTGTGTTTTTAACTAGGTTGACATTAGATATCAAGGTGGTTCCAAAGAAAGTAGAAAAAAATTTAACAACTTCTTTAAATATAGTAAAAGGCACTCTTCACATTTTCTTACCTGCTTCTATTATATGAACAAAGGTCATTGTATTAGAAATTTTAATACTAGAAAGTTTGATGTTCCAAAATGCCTAATTAGGTGGGTTCTAATGGTACTCTTAACGATGTTGTACCTAAATTTAATAGGGGACTACTTCTTGGGATGTAACTTGTTTTGTAGCATGCTTTGGTAGCTAAAAAGCAATTGTAGTACCTGGATACGGCCTGCTCAAAGCACATGCCTAATGATGCTTCAAAGCTGGGGAACATAAACTGGAAACATCGTGAATTTGTCACTTATGGAGATAATGATGGAGGAAGAATCCTAGGCAGTGGAGACATTGGTGAGAAGGATTCATTGTTCATAAAGGATGTCCTATTGGTGGAGGGACCGAAACACAATTTTTTGAGTATCAGCCAACTGTGTGATATAGGTTTTAAAGTGACATTTGAACCTGATCTATGCCTCATAGCCTTTTCAGCTCCTAAAAATCCATAGCAAAATGGAGTTGTGGAGAGGAAAAATAGGTCTTTAGAAGAATTAGCAAGAACTCTTTTAAATGAACTAATCTTCCTAATGCATATGCTATGTTTGAAACAAAGTTTTAATTATACCTCTTTTAAAGTAAACCCCTTATGAACTTTTTAGAGGAAGAAAACCTAACATTTTTTAAGGTTTTTGGATGCAAGTTCTTTATTTTGAATAATGGAAACGAAAACTTTGGAAAGTTTGATCCAAAGGAAGATGAAGGCCCAATTCCCTTTGGAGATTGGTCAAGGGATTCGTTACCTCAATTCGAGCAACTTTCATTTTTGGAGCATCTCAATCTTATCTCTCTATCAAAAGTTATGGTTGTTTGAAGTTTTTTTCGATCGAAATTTTTACAATTCAAAATCTATGATAAATCTATACAATGCAAAAACTCTACCATCAAATATATATTAAATCAAGTTGCTGATAAAAAATTTGGGTCAAAAATAAATTTATAACTATTTTTAATGAATTTTACAAAATTGTTAACCTCTTGCAAAGAGAATCGGTGAGGGGCATCGAACCAAGCATTCACGGTGGAGAAAAGTCACGCATCAAGCATATAGCATCCTCAAAAACTTGCAATGTAAAAAATTTATCAAACCACCTATGTCTAAACCACTGAAGAAAGCAGATAAAGACAACGAAGGAACCAACCAAATGAGTGTGCGTGAGAAGAGCAGAAAATGAACAAAAGAGACTTAACGACGCGGTGTAAGAGGGTGGGAAAAGGAGAGGGAAGGACAAATAATGCGAGGAGTGAAAACATCAAGCTAATAAACAATATGTGGAGATTAAAATAGGGATACCACCGCAGTTGGAGAGCACAACCGTTGTAGTACTAGGGAGATACTACAGCGGTTAAGCTCTCAACTGCCGTAGTAGGGAGATATTATAGCGGTTAAGCTCTCAACCACCTTAGTAGGGGGATACTACAGCAGTAGGGAGCTCAACTGCTGTAATAATTTAAACATAATTTCAAAAATGCCATTGCATTTTTTTTACATCAGTTACGTTTTAATCGTTGTTTTTTCCTGTCGTAGAATGTGTTTTTTCTACTAGTGACTAAAAATTGTGAATTCTTATTTTGAGCATTTAAACATGATTTATCAGTCTTCTAACCATGACAGTGACTCCAATAAACCAGCCAAATGTGAAAATTGTGAGGTTCTATAAGCCAAAGCAAAATATCCTGTGAAAACCTCTTCAAAATTGGATATGGGAACTGCAAATTTGAATGTTGTCCTAGGTTCCTAGAATTGTGTGTTTGACAAAGCTAGCATTGGTTTTGAACTAGTTTTTCAAAATAAAACTAGAAAGTTCAACAACTTTTCCAATCATAGCAAAAAAGCAAGCCTCGCCTTTCCAAACCTGTCTTTATTGTTTGCATAAAGGCCTTTCTGCTAGAACTTAAAGAATTAGACTTTTTGATGTTCCAAATGGCTTAGTGAGGTGGGTACCAAAGAGTAATTTGTTTTGCAAGAAAGGTAGAAGCCAAGAATAAGCTTTGGTATTTAGATAGTGGTTGCTCTAAACACATGAAAGAATATGCATCATTACTTACAAGTTTCATTTAAAACATTGAGGTTTTGTCACCTATGGACACAACAACAATGGTAGGATTTTTGGCAGTGGAAACATAGAAGACAAAGACACTTTAATCATCAAGGATGTGTTGTTGGTGGAAGGACTAAAGCATAATTTGTTAAGCAATAACCAGCTATGTGTCAAAGACTTTCAAGCCACGTTTGAATCATAAATTTGTCTCATATCTAATGTAGGTTCAAGGAAAACACACCTTGTTGGTAAAAGACTAAATAATGTATACATGTTAAACATTGATTGCATTGATTCCAGCCTAAATCCCTTGTTGTCTAGTAGTGATGAAACTTGGTCGTGGCATAAGTGCATAGCTCATATACACATGCATCATTTAAACATAATTGCATCTAAAGATCTTGTGATTGGTTTGCCTAAACTCAAGTTTGAGAGTGATAGAATTTGTGAAGCATGTCAAAAGGGAAAGCAAACTAAAAGTTCCTTCAAATAGAAAAATTTTTATTTCAACTACAAGACCTCTTGAATTGCTTCACATAGATTTATTTGGACCCTCTAGGACCATGAGTATTGGTTGAAATTACTATAGTTTAGTGATTGTTGATGATTTTTCTAGGTTCACATGGACTTTCTTCATTGTAACAAAAAATGATGCATTCGGTGCCTTTAAGAGACTTGTCAAGGTAATCCAAAATGAGAAAAACTTCACTATTGCTGCCATTGAAACTAATCATGAGGGAGAATTTCAAAATGAATGGTTTGAAAGATTTTGTGAAAATTTTGGCATCAAACAAAATTTTTCAACTTGCAAGAACTTTGGAAGAACTTGCACGAACCTTATTAATAAAAAAAATCTTCCAAAATATTTTTTGGCTAATGTAGTAAATACAACTTGCTATGTATTAAAGAGAGTTTTGATTAGACCTATCTTGAAGAAAACCCCATATGAGATTTTCAAAGGAAGAAACCCAAATGTTTCACAATTAAAGTTTTTGGTTGCAAATTTTTTATTTTGAATAATGGTAAGGATAATCTAAGCAAGTTTGATGCAAAGGTAGATGAAGGCATCTTCCAAGGTTACTCATCACAGAGTCATGCATATAGAGCATATAATAAGAGAACTATGTTGATTAAAGAAACTGTTCATATCACTTTTGATGAGACTAACCAAAGACTGCAGGAGGCACTTAAATTAGCTACAGGTTATGAAGAAATAAATGAGTTTCAAAGGCTGACAATTACTATAGAACAACATAGAAAAGCAAATTCTGCAAAGTTTCGGGAAGTTGAAATAATTGGAAATTAAGTACCACCTATAGCTGCTAGAAGAGCAAATTTGCCTCGAGATTGGAGGATCCCAAGCGATTTATCTATAGACAATGTGATTGGTCAAAATTCACAAGGGAGTATCAACTAGAAACTCAACAAATCTGTTGTGTGAACATATTGAACCTAAAATAGTGCAGGTTGCCTTGTGTAATGATATGGATTTTTGCAATGCAAGATGAATTAAACCAATTTACTACTGATGATGTTTGGTTTCTTGTTCCTAGAACTAGTGAAATGAATGTAACTGACATAAAATGACTATTTAGAAATAAAATGGATTAGCAGGGCATAATAGTAAGGAATGAGGTTAGGCTAATAGAAAAAGGGTATAATCAAGTGGAAGGAATTGGTTATGATGAGACTTATGCACCTGTTGCTAGGCTAGAAGTTGTTAGACTAATACTTGCTTATACTTGTTTGTGTGGATTCAAATTATTTCAAAATGATGTTAAAAGTATATTTTTAAATGGATTCATAAATGTGGAGGTGTATGTGACACAACCCCCTAGTTTTGAAGATCACAAGCTGCTTGGACATGTCTAGAAGCTCAAGAAAGCTCTATCTGGATTGTAGCCAAAACCTAGAGAGTGGTGTGAAAGTCTAAGCAGTTTTCTATTGTCAAAGAGTTATCAAAGAGGACAAGTAGATAAGACTCTCTTTATTAAAAGAGTTGAAATGACATTATTCTTGTACAAGTTTATGTTGATGACATAATATTTGGATCAACTAATGAGTTGCTTTGCCAAGAATTTGTTTTACTTATGTAGGGAGAGTTTGAAATGTCAATGATGGGTGAACTGAACTACTTTATGGGTCTGCAAATCAAGCAACTCAAGAATGACACATTCCTATATCAGTCCAAGTATTGTAAAGATATACAGAAAAAGTTTGAGATGGAAAACTGCAAGGAGACCGCAACAACAATATCAACAAGTTGTTATTTGGATACTGATGAAAGAGGAGCAGCAGTTGATCAACCAAAATTTAGATGATTGATTGGATCACTGCTCTATCTCACAACTAGCAAACCATATATCATGTTTAGTGTGTGTATGTGTGCAAGATTTCAAGTCAATCCCAAGGAGTCACATGACAATACAGCAAAGACAATTCTAAAATATCTCAAAGGAATTGTTAATGTTCAGCTGTGGTATCCAAATGGTGTTGAACTTAATATTGTTGGCTTTTCTGATTCGAATTTTGCAGGATGTAAACTAGATAGGAAGAGCACTAAATGGAAAGAGTTTGAGCTCTTGGCACAGCAAGAAACAAGCATGTTTAGCTCTTTCCACATCAGAAGCAGAGTACATAGTTGTTGGAAGTTGTTGTGCTCAAATTTTGTGGCTCAAGACCAACAACTTAGTGACTTTGGTCTTAAAGTCACAAAGGTACCTATAACCATTCAAAAAAGCACTTTCCACATTCATTTGAAATAGTTTAAAACCAGACAAACATGCATAGGTAAGCAGTAATCTTACAACTTCTAATCTAGCAACAGAAGCATAAGTTTCACCAAAATCAATGTCTTCTTCTTAGTTATACCCATTAATGACCAGCCTAGCTTTGTCTTTAACTATTATGCCTTGCTCGTCTAGTTTATTCCTAAACATCCACTTAGTTCTGTTTACATGCATATCTTGTGTTTTAGGAACCAAAACCCACACATTATTCCTAGTGAACTGATTCAATTCATCATGCATTGCTTCTATCCATTTGTCATCAGTCAAAGCATCATGTATAGAACTAGGCTCAATTTGAGAAACAAAAAGCCATATTTTCACATAAACGATTAACAGTCTGTCTAGTTGAAACTCCCTTTTCTATCTAACTGATAATGTTATCCAGAGATAAGTCATGAGGAATTCTCCACTCTCTTGGCAGGTATGCATTGCTCACAGGTGCAGGCGATACTTCTTTATAAGTTCAAGCTTGCTGTCCAGCTACATCTGCAATTGGCTCCTCATTTGATAAATTCAATCGATTGAATTTCTAAATTAATTGATTATTTCCTTGTAACAACTCACTACTATCTTCCACATCTACACCGTTCTTATAAACATCTCGCAATTCAAGGTTAGCTTCATCAGATACAATATGCACAAATTCTTCAACAATTATAGTCCTTTTATTATAAAATCTACATGCATGACTATGAGATGAGTAACCAAGAAAGATGTCTTCATCAGTCTTTGCATCAAACTTGCCAAGATTATCTTTTTCTTTATTCAATACAAAACATTTGGAACTAAACACTTTAAAATGACTTATATTTGGTTTTCTTCCCTTATAAAGTTCACAGGGAGTCTTTTTCAAAATGGGTTTGATTAAAGCACAATCTAAAACATAGCAAGCAATATTAACAACATTTTCCCAAAAATACTTTGGATGTTTTCAATCATTTAATCAAGTTCGTGCTAACTCTTCCAAAGAACGATTTTTTTCTCTTTACAACTCCATTTTGCTTAAAAGCTCTTGGAGTAGAAAATTATGTTTTATACCATGTTTATTGCAATATCTCTCAAACCTATAATTTTGAAATTCTCCCCCATGATCAGATTTGATTGCAAAAATATTATAGTTATTTTCGTTTTGGAAAACTTTAGCAAGTTGTTTAAAGGTTGTGAATGCATGATCCTTAGTTACAATGAATAATGTCCATATGAATCTAGAGTAATCATCAATGATCACTAATTCATAGTAGTTACTGCTTATGCTCAAAGTATGGGAAGTATCAAATAGATCCATGTGAAGTAGCTCAAGGGGTATAGTAGTGTAAACAAAATTTTTCGAGTTAAAAGTCTTTTCACATGCATCACATACTTTATTTTTCTCGAACTTGAGCGTAGGTAGTCCATATACTAGTTTCCTAGAAACATTTATTTAGATGGTGCATATGTATATGAGCAATCCTTCTATGCTAGAGCCATGATTTGTCATTCTTGGATAGCAAACAAGTCATATTAGATGCTATTGTTAAAAAATAAGATGGTCAAAGTTCAAGAGAGGAGGTGAATTGAACTATTAACTCTTTTTAAAAACTTAAAAGTTTGAATGAGTGTTTTTATGAAACTATGATTACAATGTAGAGAATACTCAAAACAATAAATTAAAATTCACAAACAGCAAGTAAAAAATTATTCAAGTATGTTCAGGACAGTAAAACAACTTGTTAAAATCAGAAACAACTTCTTAAAAGAATCCTAACAGTTCTGGAAACACACAAATAAAAGGTTGAAATTTAAAAACAATCTGTTGAAAATCCTTTCGAGCAGTTATACAATTTTCAGTCAACAGTAGACTTTTAACAGGTTAAAATAGATTTCAACAAGTTGAAATTTCAACACTGCAGCAATGAAATTTAACGCAGTAAACATAGTTTTAGAGAAAAATGAGTACAACAAAGCACAATCAAGATCAAGAGAAATAGAATGTTCAAATCCAGTACTATATTGCAATGAGCAGTAAACAATTTCAAAATTATTTAAGCAGAACACAATGTATCACCCAAACTTTAAATCACTTATAGAGTGAAAAACCATATTTGAATTTACAAATATTGTTTGCAGATTACAATTTACAATATAGCTAAGTAATAATAGAACCTGTAGAGCAAAGAATCAGCAGCAAATTTAATAAATTGTAACTCCGAATTAGTTTAAACATAACAATACTACAATAGATAGTAGTCAACACAATTATGTACAAACAACAACCTCAGTTTCAATTCTAAAAGCTGAAATAGGAAATCAGTAGTTGAGATCACCCAATTATATCCTAATACCTAGTAGTTACAGTTTCAATTCATAGAATTTTCAAAAATAGCAAAAGCAAATCCAAGATTATTTCCAATGTTACAAGATGAACACTACAAAACCAGTAAGTAGTTTATCATATAAGAAGCAGATCCAAAGCGCCCAAATACCTAAGACAAACCAATAACCAAACTGAGAAATTAATACAACAGTAAAATACTGAATTTTAACACGTCAGAATAGATTTTAATCAATTAAAACACTACTGGAGTGAGTATTTTCAATCTGTCCAGAATTTAACAGGTTGTTCTTCAATTTTAACAAGTTGTTCTTGGTAGTAGAAATGGAAATGGGACAAAAGCAATTCGAAAATTGAAAGAGCAAGGGAACACACAGATCACACAAGTCTTTTTTATCCTGGTTCACTCTTCCACAAGAGCTACATCCAGTCCCTTGCACAACCTTGCAAGGATTTTCACTATATCAATCAAGTTTACAATCAAAACATACTCAAGACCCGATCTTGAACCCTACAAGATGGTCTTCTACCCCTTGTGCAGCTCCCCACCACACAAGATGCACACTCCTAGTGCAAATGCAATACACCACTACTGTTTTGAATGCAATCAATACAATACACCAATCCAATTACACGTTTTCCTCAATTACAATGCCTAAAAAAACCTTATTAAGCACTACCCAACAAATAAACAAATCAAGAACACAATACAATCTGTAAAAATGTTTGTGCAGCAGCTGAACACAAGGAAAAGCACAAAAAGAAGAACACTTCTCTCCTCAAGATTACAGTTACAACACCCAACAATCAATTGAATGCTTTTCTCTTCTTCAAATGTGAGAAATCATGATGGATTTTGCAAACTTTCATAATTCTTTCTCACTTAGGGTTTTCTCTCCAAGAAACACTCTCAAAATCTTTTGAAAAATGAGTAAAAAACTTTTTGAGATCGAAAAGTATTCAAAACGCATGCGTTGCAGCCCCTTTTAAAAATGCGCCAATCAATCTGTTAACAAATTTAACAGGTTGTTTTCAAAATTTAACATGTTAAATTTTCTCTACAAAACTTATATTTTTTAAAATGATTTGAAAATGATGTTTTCACTTATATTTGAGTAAGAGCAATGCAAGCTAGTGATAAATTGACACTAACAAATGCATGAGAGATGTAATCCATGTTAAAACCAACCCAAACCTAGAATCTAGTGTCTTCAAGTAATTTCTTCATCAAATCACCACTTTAGGAGGTTCTTCACTAGCTCCAACAATCTTTCCAATTTGATGAAGACAACTCTTGTGGTTTGGTGGTAGACGCATTTGTGATACTCATGCTTTCTTCTCCCCATACTTTGAGACTTGGAAAACACTTAAGCACATTTTCCACAACAAAACCAAAACCGCAATAGAAATCAACAGATTAAAAATGAAATATAACATGTTAAAAGTTCAGCACAGATCAACATAGTGTTAAAGGTTTAGCAGTTTAATATGCAATGCAAAAAAGCATGAAAGTGAGTGTCAAGTTAGGTTACAAACCACATATTTCTCCCTCAATTGAGTTCATCAAGTTGAGAAGAGACTGAAAACAACAATAAAAGAAAAACAAACACATATAGAGTTTATGATAGAAATGCTACAAGTGAAATGATGCATGATGCAACAAATTTTTAGAGATTGAAATTATTAAGGGTGTCATGAATGTCATCAATCTACTGGTGGAGCTGCTGGAAATGTGTGACACAATACTAATGATGGATTCACTGCTTCTCTATCATGTTGTCCAGCCTTGAAATCACCAAGTGCTCAAAGTTTGATATGGCTTCCTCTCGTGGTGCTGGAGGCTCAAATGGAAGCATAGGTGCTGCTATAGGATCAAGAACTTTAGCATCTTCTTGGTCTGCTACTCCATTAGATCCAGCACCTTCTCCATCTCCACCCTTGTATGTCCAAGCTCCATTCACCTTTTGGAGACCAATTCGGTTCAGCATAGATTGGTTTATCTCACTAGTTGGTTTTAGATTTTTAGCTAGCTCATCTACCAAGTCCACCTTAAAAAATTCAATCATTCTGGAGATTAGGATTGCATAGGGCAGCTTATAATCATTTAGCTTCTATGCCTTAAACATGTGATCTTTCATGGTAAATACCTAGTCAACTTTCACCCTATTTATCAAGCAGTATAACAACATCAAGTCTTTTTCAGTGAGGGTAGTATGGTTGCTGCCCCGAGGTGTAAGAATCCACACAATCAGCAATTTTAAGATCCTTGGAGTCATTGTCAACTTCCGAACTCTAGAGGATTTCACCTCTTTATTCGGATTCCTCATGCATGCTTTGAAAGGGTTTAGGGTTTAGGGTTTAGGGTTTAGGATTTAGTTTTCTTGAAGTCTTCCAAAGCTTTTCTCTCAATTTGCTGACCCTCATGCCTTACTCTAGTTATGGCAAACCACTCTTTTGGTGTGATCAACATGTTGACACCTTTCACATGGTTGCTCATGTTTTTGCCATCAAATGTGAGATTGGTGTAAAACACCTTAACAAGATCTGGATAGATGTATCCATTCAATCCAAGAAATTTCCTTAGCTTTTGACGGTTAAGGATATTTGTGATTTCCTCCAACTGCTGCTCTTTCAGCCACTTGGAGGTTATAAACCTATAAGGCTCTTTCTGCTGTAGCTATGAATATACTCTTACATTTGTTCAACATCTCCACTGAACCAACTATCTAGATGACCTTTGTCAACACCCGATTTTGTCCGGGTAATATTTTAATTAAAGCATATTGATGAAAAAGAATAATAACATAAAAAAATATTTATTAGTTTAAGTTTTCTTGAAAAAATAATGATAACAATAAAAAAACAAAATATAAATAATAAATTTGAATTTTTCCATTAATAAAAATAAAAAATGATTTTTTCCAAAAACAAAAATTAATAAAATAAATAATTAATAATAAAAAACGAAAATAACAAGAAAATAACAAAAATATCTTAATTTAAAACAACAGCATCTGAAAATTAATAAATAAATAATAAATAAAAAATAATAAAAACAAATATAACAATAAAATAACTGCTTCTATACTTGATTTGCAAGTTTTAAAATAACTATAT
>Ga0123340_1002105_pt1 | contig 17626 bp, 20 predicted proteins | sample SirMexnodulemix_FD_89961 | JGI IMG/M metagenome (GOLD analysis project Ga0123340, IMG submission 89961) | Root nodule microbial communities of legume samples collected from Mexico - Siratro Mexico nodule mix | ecosystem: Host-associated > Plants > Roots > Nodule | place: Mexico: Nepantla... | reverse complement strand
CTTATTATTTAGTATAAAATTAATCTTAATAATATAACTTTTGAGTTTTTTTTATCATAATAGTGTAATTTTTTTTATAAATTATGAAAATAGATAATTTTTTATTTGTAAAAATAGATAAGTTGTGTCACCAGAGTATGAATTTGTATAAGAAGTTGTATGGTACTTATACGACTTCAGGGTAGCTAGTCTACAACATTGAAATCGTGTCATTGTTGCATAACTTTTACTAGAGAAATCTTTTTTCTCAGAATAAATAAGATTATTAAGCTTAATTAAAGTCGTATATGGATAACTTATGGAATACGGTCCAACCCAAATTGATAGTATAGTTTAGATTTTAATTTGATATATGTGTTTGGTCTTTTTGGTATTATAATTTTTGTTGCTGGATTTAATTTTTAGGAAATAATAGAAGATTCATCTATGGGCCACATGGAAGATGAAATACATGGCTATTCTAAAATTCATCTTTTGAGTTAGAACAAATATATCTCTATAAATTTCTTGGCTCATAATGAAGATATTAAATTTAAACAGTATAGTCCCAAGACAATCATTTATTTCAATAATTTTCAAGTTCTGAACATGACAGTTTAGAGGCTAATTTATGCTTCACAAAAGGCTTTTGTGGCCAAATCAGAGACAGTAAATGTTATCATAGTATGTCAATATTCAACATTAATAATGAACAGATTTCTAACAAACTTAATAATGTTGGAGCTAGTGAATGTCATCCTAAAGTGCTAATTTGATGAAGAAATCACTTGAAGACACTAGATTTTAGGTTTGGGGTAGTTATTACTTGGATTAGGACTTTCATGCATTAGTTTGTGTCAATCAATCAAGTACTAGCATAACTCTTACTCATGGTTAAGTGAAAATAGCATTTCAAAAACATTTTAGAAAAATTAGTGCTGTAGACCCAAATTTAACATGTTAAATTTCAAAATCAACATGTTAAATTTTTGACAATTTAAGCTGTCACCTGTTTAAAAGGGTGTTGCGCACGTTTTTTCATAACTTCTTCGATTTCAAAAAGGTTTTAACGAGTTTTCAAGAGTTTTCAAGAGAGTTTCTTAGAGGGAAATCAATTGTGAGAACAAAATCCTTTTGATTTCGAAACTCATCATGATTTCAAAGACTTGAAGAGGAGCTTTGCTTGGATTTGATTCAATTGGCATGGCAGGAGCTTTCTTGTGAAGATAAGTGTTCTTCCTTGAGCTTTTGATTGTGCTTGGTTGCTGCCTAATTGAATTTTTGGGTTGTATTGAATTCTTGAATAGTTTCTTGGTTGATTTGGGCTTAATAGGCAATTTTAAGCATTATTATAGAGAGAATTGTAAAATTGAATTGTTGTATTGGTGTGTTTGCATTCAAATCTGCAGTGGTGTATTGCATTGACACAATGGGTGTTCATCTTGTGCGGTGGGGGCTGCACAAAGGGGTAGAAGCTCTTCTTGTAGGGTTCAAGAAGGGTTCTAGAGTGATTTGTTTGTAAACTTTGTTTGAATTGGTAGAAATCCTTACAAGTGGTAGTAAGGGACTGGACGTAGCCCAAGTGGTTGGGTGAACCAATATAAAAACATCTGTGCAATCTTCTTTTCCCTCTCTCTTTTAATTTTCGAATTGCATTTGTGCCATATTCAATTATGCAGTCAAGAACAACTTGTTAAATTTGAAGAACAATCTGTTGAATTCTGGGCAGATTTACAATACTAATTCTAGTTGTGTTTTAATTGGTTAAAATTTGTAATCTGATCTGAATCAGCTTTAATTGTTTTTGAAAAATCAGTGAATTGATACTGCAACTACTAGATTCTTACATGAGAGTGAGATGATAACTATGTTCGTTGAGACATTAGAAGATCCCTTCTACGAACGAGTGCTCGAAAGTGTCTCCTCCAAATTTTCTGATCTTGTTATCATTGGAGAAAGAGTTGAACGAGGGCTAAAAAGAGGAAAAATAACACAAAACCCGTCCGCGGTTACAACTGCTAGAAAGCCCGGATTCAATAATAGCAACAAGAAGAAGGAAGGAGAAGTGCAAGCAGCATCTGCCATGCCATATTAGGAAGGATTTTAGTGTCAGTATCGACCCAATTATAGACGTTCATCTGCTTACGTTGCCAATACTGTTCCGAATTACCAATATAATGCACCTCGACCTCAGTCCGGATATATGCCCCCATCTATGACTCACAATGCATATCAATCCAACGCGAGAGGTCAAAACTTTAATCAAGCACATAATCAAAATTTCGGTCAAAAGAGTAATCCGAGAGAGAAGACTGTGAAGTTTACTCCTATTCCATTGACTTATAGGAGTTGTTACCTGATTTGATTAAGAATGCATTGGTGGCCCTATGTCCGGCGAAGACCTTACAACCACCATATCCCAGATATTATGATGCAAGCGCTAAATGCGAATATCATAGTGGAGAAGTGGGTCATTCGACTGAGAATTGTCGTGCCCTCAAGTTTAAAGTACAATCTTTGATTGATTCGAGGTGGCTTACTTTTCAAGAACAAAAGCCGAGTGTGAATAAGAACCCTTTGACTGGACATGCAAATACCACAGTTAATGTCGTGATGGAGGAAGAAAGTCCAAGCTTGGTCAGAAGCATGACTGTGATGAAGAAACCTTTGAATGAGGTTTTTGGAGCAATCTCCCAAGCCGGATTATTCAAATATAAATACAGGCCATAAGATAAATGTGGATTCCATGCTAGCACCGAACATTCTGTTGATGAGTGTGTTGAATTTAAAGATTTTGCACAAGACTTGATAAACAAACATATTCTACAAGTCAGTCATTAGAGGAAGGAAGGAGAAGTGTTTGCTGGAGAAGAATGGATTCCACAAATGCCCAAACCGTTGGTAATACAATTCACCAAGGCCATTAATCCAATGCCTTCAGGACGACAACCTCTGGTGATACAAACACCATCTTCTTTCCCCTATAAGGATGATGAGGTTGTACCTTGGAAATACGGTGTCACTATTATTCAAGGAGAGCAAAAACATGAATCAGCAAACCAAGACAAGGCGGTGATTGAAAATATATCTGAAATAGGGGGTATGACTAGGAGTGGCCATCTGTTTACTCCTCCTAACTTGAGAGGCGAGAAAAGTCGTGATAAAATTAGAGAAGAAATGGCTGCGGAAAAGGCAAAACCATTTCTGAAAGGAAAAGCTGTGCAAGTTGACTCAGAGCCTGAAGGAAAAGAGGGAAAGGAGGTCACCGATGAGGATGCATATGAATTTCTGAAATTTATCCAACAAAGCGAGTATAAAGTTGTCGATTAATTAAACCGCATGCCTGCCAAAGTGTCTTTGTTGGAGCTGTTAATGAATTCAAATTCTCATATGAAGTTGTTGATGAAGATTTTGAGCGGAGCCCATGTAGAACAAGACATCTCTTTGGATAAATTTGAAGGGATTGTTAGTCACATTACTGCTAAAAATTACTTGACTTTTACTAAAGATGAAATCCCTTCAGAGGACAGGGGGCATAACAAAGCTCTTCACATTTCGGTCAAATGTATGGATCATTTTATATCACGCGTGTTAATTGGTAATGGTTCATCTTTGAACGTGATGCCGAAAACCACCTTGAACAAGTTGCCAAGCGATGTGATTCATTTACGTCCCAGTTCTATTGTGGTGAGAGCTTTTGATGGGAGCAAAAGAGAAGTTATAGGAGAGGTAAAGCTACCAGTTCGAGTTGGACCATGCACTTTCCAAGTTGTGTTCCAAGTTGGACATATTACCAGCATACAGTTGCTTGCTGGGAAGGCCTTGGATACATACGGTCGGGGTAGTGCCTTCTACTTTGCATCAGAAACTAAAATTTATAATTGATGATAAGTTAATTATAGTTTCTTGGGAGGAGGACTTGCAAGCATGTGGACCCACACCTACCCCTTATATTGAAGCTGCAGAAGAAGCTCTTAAAACCTCTTTTCAAGCTCTAGAGATTGTTAGCACAACCTATATTGAACCCTTCAAGGTGAATCCATGATTGTCTAAAGCGTCACTGATGATGGCCAGAACTATGATGAAAAAAGGGTATAGACATGGCAGCGGTTTGGGCAAAAATGATAACGGGTCTGTAATGCCACTAGAGCTGGTGGAGAACAAAGGGAGGTACAGTTTGAGATACAAACCTACTTGGGCTGATCGGAGAAGAATGATTGAAGAAAGAGTTGAAAGAAGTCGAGCCAGGATAGAGGGACGGGAACCAAATACAAAAGAAATTTCCCTGTGCACCCTAGATCAGAGTTTTTATAGTGCTAAATGGATTAATCTTGATCAAATGTCAACAATCGGGCAGAAGCATGAAGGCGAAGGCCTCAATTTTGTGCACCCTTGTCTTCCTGATGAACAAATTGGCAATTGGGAATTCGTAGACATACTTGTGGTGTCTACACGTGATGAAATGTAATAGTTTAGGAAGACAAACTTTGGTTTGATTTTAAACGTTTTTATTGTGTAATGCTGTCTCTTAGCGATAACAATGGTTCAGTTTTAATGAAATGTTGTGTTTTCGATCATTTTTTGGTTTTGTCTATTTATTTTCGTAAAATTGAATAATGTATATATGACGATGCTTGTTTTGAAAATAATCATTCCAATATTTCATATCCAAATTTCATGGACCCTTATGATAATATGAAGAAAACTGTGAACCCCCCCGGGAATTATTGAGATTAGTAGAACAGGAAGCCAGAGAAATAAAATCCCACCAAGAAGAGGTTGAAATGATAAATCTGGGAGATGAAGGGGAAGAAAAAATGGTTAAAATCGGAAGTGATTTGTCTTCTGAAATGAGGCAACAACTTTATAACCTTTTGAAAGAATTCAAAGATATTTTTGCTTAGTCTTATAAAGATATGCCTAGTCTTGACCTCGAAATTGTACAACATCGATTACTACTTAAACCAGAGTGTCATCCGATTAAGCAAAGGTTGAGAAGAATGAAGCCGGAGGTGTCACTGAAAATAAAAGAAGAGGTTGAAAAGCAGTTTAATGTTGGATTCTTAGCTGTGGCGCAATACCCTCAATGGGTAGCTAACGTTGTTCCTGTTCCGAAGAAAGATGGGAAAGTTCGAATGTGGGTAGATTACAGACATCTAAATAGGGCTAGCCCTAAAGATGATTTTTCACTACCACATATCGACACATTAGTGGACAACACTGCTACGTCGTCATTATACTCATTCATGGATGGATTCTCCGGATATAATCAGATTAAAATGGAGCCTGAAGATATGGAGAAAACTACTTTCATCACTCTGTGGGGCACGTTCTGTTACAAAGCTATGTCTTTTGGGTTGAAAAATGCTGGTGGAACCTATCAAAGGGCAATGGTGACTCTTTTCCATGATATGATGCACAAAGAGATTGAAGTTTATGTTGATGATATGATAGCTAAATCTGAATCTGAAGAAGAGCACCTTGTTAATTTGAAAAAGTTGTTTGAGAGGTTGAGAAAATATAAACTCAGGTTGAATCCGTCTGAGTGTACCTTCGGGGTGAAGTCAGGGAAACTCCTAGGATTCATTGTTAGTCAAAGAGGAATAGAAGTAGATCCAGAGAAAGTACGTGTTATTCTCGAGATGCCACATCCCTGCACTGAAAAACAAGTTCGAGGTTTTCTGGGAATATTGAATTACATTGCTAGATTTATTTCCCAGCTAACCGCCACTTGTGAGCCGATTTTCAAATTGTTACGAAAGAATCAAGTGGTAGAATGGAATGAAGACTGCCATAATGCTTTTGATAAAATCAAAGAATATTTGAAAGAGCCTCCAATACTGCGTCCGTCAGTTCCTGGAAGGCCTCTTATTCTCTATCTGAGAGTATTAGATGGATCGATGGGTTGTGTATTGGGTCAGCATGATGAAACAGGAAAGAAAGAACATGTCATATATTACTTGAACAAAAAGTTTACTGATTGTAAGCAGAGATATTCTTTATTGGAAAAAACCTGTTATGCCTTAGCTTGGACAACACATCGTTTGAGACAGTATATGCTTAGTCACACAACATGGTTAGTATCTAAAATGGACCCGATCAAGTACATTTTTGAGAAGCCTGCTCTAACTGGAAGAATAGCTCGTTGGAAGATGTTGTTATCAGAATTTGATATCATTTATGTCACTCAAAAAGCTATTAAAGGCAGTGCTTTGGCTAAATACTTAGCTCAACAGCCCATAGATGATTACCAACCTATGATACCTGAGTTCCCGGATGAAGATATTATGACTTTGTTTGTATCTGAAGACGGTAGTGATGAAAGAAAATTGATTTTATTCTTTAATGGATCCTCCAATGCTCTGGGACGTGGTATAAGGGCAATGCTTATCTCCCTGCAAAAACAATATATACCAATGACTGCTAGGTTATGTTTTAATTGTACAAATAACATAACAGAATATGAAGCTTGTGGCATGGGGATCAGAGCATCCCTAGAATATAAAGCAAGGAGTTTGAATGTATATGGTGACTCAACACTGGTTATCCATCAGATTAAAGGAGAATGGGAAACTAGAGATCAGAAACTAATTCCTTACAAAGGATACATCAAAGGGATGATTGAATATTTTGATGAAATAGAGTTTCATCATATCTCGAGAGAAGATAACCAGCTAGCTGACGCTCCTGCTACTCTATCCTCTATGTTTGTGATAAGTCAAGAAGAGGAGTTTCCAATGATTAAAATGCAAAGTCATGAGAATCCAGTATACTGAAATTTCATTGAAGAAGAAGTAGATAGCAAGCCCTGGTACTTTGATATAAAGTGATACCTCCAGAATCGTGAATACCCTGATTCAGCCTCAGAGAATGATAAAAGAATGTTGAGAAGGTTAGCCTCGAGTTTCATTTTGGATAAAAATGTGTTGTATAAACGAAATCATGACATTACACTCCTCCGTTGTGTGGATGCTCAAGAGGTTAAGCTAATATTGCAAGAAGTGCATGAAGGAACCTTTGAAACTCATATAAATGGGCATTCTATGGCTAGAAAGATTCTAAGGGCTGAGTATTTTTGGATGACAATGGAAAATGATTGTTGTAAACATGTGAGGAAGTGTTAGAAATGTCAAATATATGCTTATAGCATTAATGTATCACCGACTGCATTAAATGTTTTATCTACACCATGGCCTTTCTCCATGTGGGGTATAGACGTTATTGGAGCTATTGAACCAAAGGCATCAAATGGACATCGCTTTATACTGGTGGCCATTGATTATTTCACAAAATGGGTTGAAGTTGCTTCTTATGCAAATGTGACTAGAAAATTAGTGGCAAAATTTATAAGGAAAGAGCTGATTTGTAGATATGGAATTCCTGATAGAATTATCACTGATAATGCCACCAACTTGAACAATCAAATGATGACGGAGCTGTGTGAAGAGTTCAGGATTAAGCATCACAATTCTTCCCCTTATCGTCCCAAGATGAATGGAGCAGTTGAAGCAGCTAACAAAAATATAAAGAAGATAATTCAGAAGATGGTAATAACCTATAAAGACTGGCACAAGATGTTGCTGTTTGCCTTGCATGGTTATCGTACATCAATGAGAACATCAACAGGAGCAACTCCTTTCTCATTGGTTTACGGAATGGAAGTTGTACTACCGTTTGAAGTTGAAATTCCTTCTCTACGAGTGTTGATGGAAACCAAGTTGGAAGAAGCTGAATGGGTTAAAGTGAGATATGACCAACTCAGTTTTATTGAAGAGAAGAGGTTAGTCGTTGTATATCACGGACAATTATATCAGAAGAGAATGAAAAAGGCATTTGATAAAAAAGTTCGTCCACGAGAATTTCATGAAGGAGATCTGGTGGTTAGAAAGATCATATCAGTTCAGAAGGATCATCATGGTAAATGGATGCCAAACTATGAAGGTCCATATGTGGTAAAGAAAGCCTTCTTCGGAGGAGCACTAATTCTAACAAGGATGGATGGGGAATAGTTACCGTTGCCGGTTAACTCTGACACAGTTAAAAAATTCTATGCCTAATATGATTCCATCATTTGGGGAATGTAATATTTTGAAACATTGAATGATGTCGAAATTGTATCTGCATATTCCTTTTGATGAAATAAAATTTCCTTTGATTTCTCTACATATATTTTTGTTATGCTAAGAAAAGTATACATCGTGGGTAGGCTACGAGATTTCTTGAATTCTGAAGGACGTCGAGGAATAAAAATGAATAAAAAAAAGAGAAAATTTGCTCAATAAATCGTGTTTATGGGATCATTGAATTTATTGATAAAATAATAAAAACCTATAAAAAGGTTTTTGGTACAATTTTAAAGCTTGGCAAAAGAAAGAGGAATTAATTGATCTTTATTAAACGGAATATATTTGCATGCATATGTGTTAAAAACCTCTTTGAGCCTTCATTCATCCAGTCGGGCAGAGAAAGGATTCGTCTCAATAATCCCCAGTGTCAATTGTCAAAGTTAAATAAACATCACACTCAGGCAAACAGGCAAAGTTTTCATATGAGTAATTTCATTCTCAATCTCTTCTCTTTAAAGGCATTCAAAAATAAAATAATAATAAGAAGTCATCAGATTGAAAAGCCCACAAAAGGAAAATCTGAGCAAAAGATAGGACAATAAAAAGAAAGAAAAAGAAAAATGATAAGTGTTGGGAGTCATTGAAATCTGTTGTAGGAGTTAATCTCTCTTAAAATCAAGTAATCAAGACTCAAAATGATATATGGTCATGTTTCTTCATCCCAAATGATCAATAAATTTTCCATTGTACCCTCTTTGAGCCCAAAATAAATTTTCTTTCAAAAAGATACCCCAAACAAAATCATCGCAAGCTAAAATTCAATTCATGGTACATATCAAAATCTTCCTGAGAAGAAACACCAAGAAAAGAAAGGAAAGAAAGAAAAGGAAAAAAATCAAAAGGCAAAAGTATGTCAATCAAAGATGATATTCACTAATAAAGAATGTTTGTACCAGGGAAAGAAAATAACAATGGCATAAAATGATCTCAGCAAAAACTTGAATTGCCTTTCACAAAACCAGGTTGATAATTTTTGTTACAAAATAATGAAAAGCCACACACAATCTTTTGAGCCTTTATGCCCTTTCTTTCAAAACCCTTTAAACCCTTGGCCACATTACAAGCCACGTAAAGTCCATGTGGATTGAAGAATGATTGTAGTGATTTTCACAAAGAATAACCCAGCAACGGAGAGATGTGACTGCCAATATGAGTCGGGAAAAATGATGATAAAAGGGGAAAAATCCGAATGCCTTTGGTAGAAATGATGATATCAATTTGCCAACTAAACAAGAGCGAAATATTGTCATTGAAATATTAACATTGGGGGCAATCCTTTCTTATTTGTGATTTTCCCATTATCCTTTTGATTTAATTTTTGTCACCCATACTTCAAAACTGGGGCACTCCTATTCGGTTGATCTGTGTTTGTTCATCTTTTTGAAGACACAGTTTTCTTCACATGAGTTGTATTGCCTCAGTTTCTCACTAAATTTGTTTCTCTTCGTTTAACCTAGCAAAATAAGTCATCCCTTTGAACCCAACTTCTCATACTTCAAAACTAAAACCAGGGCACTGTCGTTTACGGCTCAGGGTAATGTCATTTGGACTCTCCTCAGTGGATCATAAAACCTTGTTTCCCATTTTTGTTGTTTAACCACCAATTTAAGTACATGTGCGACAAAACGTGATGAATGGTGGAGTCAATAAAATCTTAATTTCACTTGCCAGGCTTAAGATTGGCCAAAGAAGTGGTGAAAAAGTCTAAATCCAAACAAAAGAAATTTTTTCTGACTCAATAAATTCAATGATTGCTAAAAAAGCATTTGATTTGTGCCAAAAAGCAGAAAAAATGATGAAAAGGAATGAAAAATGAGAAAACAAACAAGCTTTGTTGAACCTAAAGTTTTACTTTAGGTTCTTTTGAAATATCATGCATTTTCCAGACTTACATTGCATTCACATGTGCATACATTTAATAAGCAAAAAAAAATCAAAATTTCACGCATTCAAGCATGCGTATTCATTCACACATGCAATCACATGCATATAGTCAAACAAACAGAAACTCAAAGTTTACATGCATTCATACATGCATTTTCATAATAATGTTGATCAAAACTCGCTAAGGCTGAATTCTCCAAAGATAAAAGGCTCTCTCGATACAAGGCCTGAAGTGAAGATACGGTAATCCTCTCGATACAAGATCCCGGTCTCATGTTGTTTGGTGTGACCCGTTGGTTCACGGTCAACCTTATGTTTGGAGTGATGATCCCCTCGGTACAAGATCTACATCTCCAGTGAAGATTCGTGATCTTCTCGATACAAGATCTCGATCTCACATGATTGATCAAAAGACCCTCTCGATACAAGGTTTGAAGTGAAGATACGGTGATCCTCTCGATACAAGATCCCGGTCTCATGTTGTTTGGTGTGACCCGCTGGTTCACGGTTAACCTTATGTTCGGAGCGATGATCCTCTCGATACAAGATCTCGATCTCCAGTTAAGATTTGTAGCCCTCTCGTCCTCAGAAGGTCAAGGTTGCAATCTCATTTCTTTTTCCGCAATAAATGGCGTGTGACCCTCTCGTCTTCACATAAAGTCAAGGTCTCAACCAAGATTAGATGTATAACCCTCTCGTCTTCAACAGGTCAAGGTTTTGACGTCATTTCTTTTCTTCTTTGAAAATATTTTCATTTCGAACGAAACCAGTTGTTTCTATCTTTACTTATCTCTTATTATAATAACTTGGAAATTTTAATTTTCAAAGTTATTCAATAAAATCTAAGTAAAGAGGGACAACTGTCAACACCTAATTTCATCCGGATAAACAAAATTCATTTCAAAAATATATTTGTAATTAACTTCTAAAGAAAATTCAAGAAAAAATGTTATTTAATCAAATTTGAATTTTGTTGTTAAAATATGTGTTTTTATCAATTAGAAAATCAATCAAAAATTCATCTTTAAATTTTATTCTTCTCTTATTTTCAAAAAATTCAAAAAATATAGTTTGCTGTCATTATCTCTTACTTTGAAAGAAAACGTGATTTGAATTATTATCTTGACTAAAGAATATAAAAATAAGTTTTGTCTTGATTTCATTTTGTTGAAAAAGTAAAAAAGAGAAGAGAAGAAAGTTCTAATAAAAAGTAAGTAGTTTTTTTTCTTTTTATTTATTTAACTTGTTTTTGCTTTTCGGTAGTTTTTCCAAATAAATGGAATGAAAAAATGTATTTATTATATTTACTTTCATAATAATAATAAAAAAATACAAAAATTATGGATCTATCAAAGCTACCACCTCTTGGGTCAGCCCTCCTCTCTTTTCACACCCCTAGCATCAAAGCCCAACCCTCTTTCTCTTCTCACACTCTCTAATCATTGGCACACCCCCCAAATCTTCAGGATCTTCCAACTCTCTCTCCTCCCAAAAATCTTCGTACTCCCAACAAACCAACACACAACACCATCATCCTCCAGCACCCTGCAAAAAGCAATTTGGTCCCCCTGCAAGAGTGATTCTGAGGCTGGCAAAGTAGGGAATGTCCCCTGAAAAAAGAGAAGGGAAAGCAAGGTTAAAAGAATACAAAAAATACATAAGGGAGGCGTGGAGAACAAGGAAAAAATACACTAAAAGCAGAAAAAGAATCACATAGAGTTCCAGCAGATATTCTTGAGATTCTGAGGAGAAATTGCTTGGAGTTAGGGGGAGAAGAAAAAAGAAGAAAGGCTTCGAGAGGTATCATGATTCTTGTTCATTGCTGCTCTAGTCAGTTGGTTCCGAATGTGATTTTCTTCATGGACGAACTGGTCTAGCCTGGTTCCATGTTCTGGTTTTGGTTCCATCTTCCGGTTTTGGTTCCATCTTCCTGCTGCTTGGTCTCTCTAAGTTTGAATGCTCTGAATGATTACATGCTTTTCGTTCCCTGATCTCTTATGTGCTCCGAATGATTACATGCTTCCTGTTCCATTGATTTCTTACATGCTTTAGTATTGTGTTTCCACATATACCTGTGAATAAATATAACTCAAACGTGCAATAGAAAAATGAAACTCAAATCAGAAGGAACAGAGGAATAAAATTTAGACGTAAGCATAAGAGAGAAAGTGGAGAAAGAACCAAGTGTTGCGATCTTGCACCTCTGTTTGGTCAAACCACCCAAGCAACACTCTCCCTGTCACTCTCTTTATCTCTCTCTCCTGCTCATAAACTCATGATCCCATACACCACCGGCTGACGGAACCGAGGCCATGAACGTCGATAGAACCAACAACTTCCACATTGCCACCATTTCCCTCACGTCCACCATCACCCCCACTGTTACTCCGTCAACGTATGAAACTCCATAGCCCTCCACTCACCTCGTGGCATTATACCATGCACATTCTCACCTCCACTAAACACCAAAGAACACACAGGGCCGCCACCGAACCCAAGTTGCACCTCCGCAAGCTAACCTTTGCCCACAAACATCATTGAACCACCATAGCAGCGCCACCTCACCACCAACTCGTGCCACTATCGCCCTCGTTACTCTCTATTTCTTCCATCCCAACCTCCTTCTTCCTTGCCTCGCACCGACAACACTTCATCCTCGCCCTCGATCTCTCTCCAGATCCGACATCGTCAACCCTCCCCCACGAACACATCACGCCTCCATCACCTCGCCACCCTCACCTCTGAGTCACTCACCGTGAACCCGCAACAGCACCTTGTAGCAACCAACCCAAAGACGTCAAGCATCCCTATACCTCTAAACCCACTGAACACATCCTCCACCCCAAACAGCCACCGTCGAAACCTGCCACTATGCTTAGCCACATAACCATCGAGAGCCAAGAGACCGCTGCCACGTTCCAGCCACCACACCTCGCCAACATAATCACCAAAATCACCTTCCCTACATTGTGGTGCCTCCCCTCGTCATGCAACACACACGACAACCACCTTCTCCCCATTAACTTCTTCTCCTCTCTCGTTCTCACCCTCTCTCCACCACTAGCACCCTCCTTTTAGCCTCCACGCTGCTACCATCCGAAACCACCCTCACCATCAATCCTAAGAAAGGTCACGAGTAACCGGCCGAAAACCGCCATGCTTTGCTTCCCTTCACCATGCCTTCCCTTCACCATGTCTTCCTTCCTACCCGCAAGCACCACAAAGAGCCAAACTGTGAGCCACAACACCGAATCCACGAACCACGCCTCACCGAGCAACCAAAACTGCCCTAATCGCTGCCGCCGTCATCGTTATCCACCACCGCCGCTGTCAATGGTGCTCGACGTCGCTACCCACTTCCGCCGCTATGACCTTGGCCAGTCACACCTTCCCATGCCTTGAAACAGAACAACCCCTGCCTCTCACAGCGCCACGTCAGCGCTTTGAACCCTAATGGGTTAATAGGGTTGCTTTCTGCACCCCACGCACCCCTCCTCAATCCTTAGAATACCCTTGCCATTAGCTGAGTTGGGTTTGCTTCCTGCACCTCCGTTAATTAAAGTCTGCACCTACAAATGTCCGAATTCCAAAACTGCCCATGGCTTGGTTTTTTTAAAAAAATCTTCTCTTTTACTAAAAAATAATAATGCTTTAAAATTTTAATATTAGGCTATGTCTTTTAAAAGCCTTTTTTTCATGTAAAGAGGGACGTTTTGAATAAAACTTTCGATTAATTTCTTTATTGACTGCTTGCGTCATTTGGGAATTAATTCAAAAAATTTTAATTTCATTTGGAATATCAAAGGGCCATACGCATCAAGCGATATCCAAAATGAAGTTTAATTTAAAAAAAAACACTAATTTTTCTAAAATTAAAAATATATCAAAAATCTTCAAAACTAAAAATATCAACAACCGACAATCAATTTTCTACCTATAGAACTACGTAACCCTGATTCTCCATCCCTGATAGAGATACGTAGGAGCGAAGTTAAACCTTGTCGGGCCCCTTCCAAAATAAAAAATGTTTTGTTTGCTTTTATTTCTATTTTTCATGAAAAATAAATATCCCAAAAATTACACTTATTTCATTTTATTCAGTTAAAGGTATCGTCTTAGGACGGGCGTCGTGGGGGGCTAATACCTTCCCTGCGCATAACCGACTCCCGTACTCGCAATCCAATTCTTCGCAAACCAGCCTTATCCTTGTTTTCTTTGGTTTTCCATAGTTTTTCATGAAAACTATAGTGGCGACTCCCCTTTTTTAAAAAACTATTAATCTTTTTTCGGATTGTCGTCCCGTCGTGACCCCGGTTGCGACAACTATGTGAGTGAATCTCTTCTGCACATCAGCAATTGACTCACCTTGCTGCATTCTGAATAATTCATATTCTTGAATCAGCGCATGCTTTCTAGCCCGTTTGATGTCAGTCGTGCCTTCATGAGTAACCTCAAGTATATCACATCTCCTTTGCAAAACTGCACTGTGAGACTCTGAAAAACTCATCCAGATTTAAAGCTGAAGTTATTATGTTCTTGGCTACACAATCATACTGAACACGTTTATTTTCAACATCAGTCAATTCATCAAATGGCTTTGCAACAAATATTCCATTCACAACAGAAATTGGAATGTAAGGTCCATTCACTATTGCATTCCATATACCTCGGTCAATAGATTCAATAAAAATCTTTATTCTCACTTTCCAAAATTGGTAATTAACCCCAAAAAACATGGGTAGCCTGTGTATAGAGGCTCTCTCGGCAAAAGGCAACTTGTTCTCGACCACTGATCGAAAAACTTGACTAGGATTCAAGTCCTAGCTCTGATGCCAATTGTAAAATATGTTTTGGCCAAGTTCAAGAAGGGGGTGAATTGAACACTTGAAATCTTTTCTCAAACTGTTTGGAGAATGAATAATTTTTATAAAAACTATTCAAGAAGATATGTAAAGCAAACATCAAAGGTTCAACAAACAGTTTTAGTACAATATCAGTTAAACATATCCAATAAATTGGAACCAAAAATCAGTTCTTGAAAGCTCTGTGTATAGTAAAACCAGTTCTTGAGAAATTAACTTAAGAAATCAACGAATTAAATCAACTTCAAGTTTATAATGATTTAATGATTAAAGAACCTTTTTTCAAACAATACACACTATGTTAAGTGTATGAGAACTATCTTTAATCAATAATTGTGAAAGATTATTTTTTCTGGAAAATCAAACTGATAAACAGTAAACCTAGTAAGTTGCGAACACTGTAGATTTACAGAAAAATGATATACTGGTTATTAACAAATTCAAAACTTGTAAGAGTAGATTGTGTTTAATTAGATTATATGTTTTCAGAAGTTATTAAAAGTTTTCAAAAAGTTGATGATATTATTCAATTAACAAGATTCAGTAGATTCTGAAAATTTAAGAAACACAACAAGATTTAACAAGAACAGTAAAGAGAGAGCAAAAGAGATTCAAGACACAACAGATTTATCCTGGTTCACCCTTCCACAAGGGCTACGTCCAGTCCCTTACTCCACAGTAAGGATTTCCACTATAAAAAGATCAAACTAGATCAGTTTACAGAAAAACAACAACTTGCTCTCCGCAAGTAAACACTCCCCGCAGCAAACAATCTGCTGAACCTACAGCAGAACCTAGAACTATACAGACTCCACCGTATATTTCAGAAAACCCCTTGCTGATCCCCTCAGCAAGTTACAACCTGTACAAAATCCACTGTACAGACAAAATTACCAACCCAGGTAACTCACAACAGAATAAACTTCAATACAGTGAAAGAATTATCACAATCTCAGCAATACAAGCACTTCTATACAACAGATTACAACAGTAAGGCTTAGTCTGATGATCAAATCAGTGAAGAAACTGTCTCAGTCAACTTCAAAGCACCAGTAGTAGTTCGAGAAAACAATTCTTGATGAAAACGTTGTTTGATCTTGATCACTAGACACAAAGACGCTTTTCCTCTCTTTGAAAACTTAAATGTTCTTGCTCAGAAAATGTTTACAATGATTCCAATTTGTGTCTTGTCTGTTTTCAAAAACCACGCCAAATATTTATAGACAACTGTCTTAAGATTTCAATCGATTGTTTTGGCAAACAGTCGATTGTTTTTCTCGGGTTAGTTAAAACAGTTAATAAAAATGTAATTTCTAATTTTAATGATTTCTCCAATCTTTTGTTAATTCAGAAAATACTTATGGAGCTTATCTTTGATTAAGATTGCATGTATCACTGATTTGAACTCAAACTTACCCCACAACACACACTCCTAGGTTCTAGAACAAGTTCTTCAATCTTCATGAAATCTTCATGCATTCCACATATGATCATAAGGTCTTGAACTTCTTCACTTGGTTGGCTTCATCAAATCATCACAGCAGCCCACTGGTGCTAACACGACTCACAGGAGAAATGTCAATGGTAATTATATAACTTCATTGCGGCGATAAGAAGTCTAAGTGAAAAGTATGTCAAAATGTATAATTAGAATGAGTAAGTTCTCTATGGCAAAATGTATAATAGTAGTATGTATAGATGAAGTGAAGAACTTGTTTCGATTGCAGTTGATCCAATGTGTTACGTAATAGAGGAACTGTGTTGATCGATGTTTTTATCCTTTATTGCACCAATGCAGACCATTTTTAATGACAAACAAATATGTTATTCTTAAGCAATTGTAAATCGATAAAGTTTGTAAATTCTGGGTAAACAAAATTAAAATATTTTTTTTCACTAGTGAGAAAACAAAGCCTTGAGGAATGTTTGCATCAATTAGTGGCTAAAAAGGCAAAGAAAGACATGTAATGCGATCCCATGTCCAACATTGCAGAATTAGCATACATCCTCTAATATTCTTAGTTAAAATTGATCCATGGTCAAGAACACGATAAAGGCATGCCCAAACACCTTATCCCCAACTTTAATTTGGCACTTTAGATGTAATAGATACATATTAGATGAATTATACTCTCTGATATATCTAACATTAATAAACTTCCAATAAACGTTAATATATAAACTCATACGTGTTGTGTTATGACAACATAGTCTACATAATATCGAATCCCCATAAATCTTAAATGAGTTTTTAAGCCAAGATAATTTTGTTAAATTTTTCCTAACCACCATTTTGAGTGACATGAAACCTAACAGCTAGTCAAACATAAAGAAATATGATCATTACTTCTAACATTCATTATGAGTTTTCCATCAATAACATTACACCATCTAATAAAAAAATCGTAAGAAAAACATAACCACTTTCATTACTCAAGTTATAAATATATAAGTGAATATATAAATAAATACTAAAAATAAAAGTCTTCTAATATTTTTGTACGAATTTCCTGGAATCTTTAATAAAGGGTTTTAAGATAGGTTTTGATAACTTACTAGTCTATCAAAATTTGAAGGGTTGAATTGAGGTTGTTAATCTATCAAATTTCTTTGCCGATCTCACCTAATATGCAAAACTAGGTTTTGATAACTTACTAGTGTATCAAATTTTGAAGGGTTGAATTGAGGTTGTTAACCTATCAATTTTTTTTGGCCATCTGACCTAATATGCAAAACTAATGAGTTAAAGGTAAATGAGATTGATTTGCATTTTTT
>Ga0123340_1002104_pt1 | contig 17628 bp, 15 predicted proteins | sample SirMexnodulemix_FD_89961 | JGI IMG/M metagenome (GOLD analysis project Ga0123340, IMG submission 89961) | Root nodule microbial communities of legume samples collected from Mexico - Siratro Mexico nodule mix | ecosystem: Host-associated > Plants > Roots > Nodule | place: Mexico: Nepantla... | reverse complement strand
ATTTTCAGATGCTGTTGTTTTAAATTAAGATATTTTTGTTATTTTCTTGTTATTTTCGTTTTTTTATTATTAATTATTTATTTTATTATTTTTTTAATGGAAAAATTCATTTTCTTTATTTTTATTAATGGAAAAATTCAAATTTATTATTTATATTTTGTTTTTTTATTGTTATCATTATTTTTTTCAAGAAAACTTAAACTAATAAATATTTTTTATGTTATTATTCTTTTTTTTTATCAATATGCTTTAATTAAAATATTACCCAGACAAAATCGGGTGTTGACAATCTTTCAAAAACTTTATTTTAGTCCCCTTACCCACTATCCACTCAATATTATTGTCAAACCACCTCCTTTGTTGTCTTACCCCACATACCATTTTTCATAAGTCTCTCTGCCAGTATGACTCATATTTCTTCCTTTATTTCTTTTAAGGCTTTTCTGTGTTCTATATTTTGACGTTAATATATCTCTTCATGGTCATTGCTTACCGGACCCCATTCTCCATTTTCATTTAGCCAAAAGTGTTTTATTAAAGGATTTTATGTCTTTAATTCCCAATCCCTCCTTGTGTTTAGGGTTGCACATATTTTTTCCATTTCATCCATGCCACCTTTATACCTCAACCCCCAATCCCCAAGAAAGTTTCTTTGTATTTTCGTAATACACTTACAACTAATAGTTGGGGCGTTATAAAAGGAGAAAAAAATATTAATGTAGAGCAGTAAAACAAATTTAATCAGGCCAATACATCCAACAAAGGATAGGTCCTCCCTTTCTTTTATCTAGATAATTTTTCCTACTTTATCCAACATTAGTTGTCAAAAACTGTTTTCTAGGATTTTCTTCCACATGCATACCCATTGGTTATTTCATCATGTTACAATTTAAGACCCTAGAAAACCTCTTGATGATACTATCATCAACTCCTAGAGATCCAATATTGCTTTTGTGAAAAGCCAATAATCCAATTCAAAGCATTTACGAATACACCTAATCATTATGATATTTTGGATATTTGCATCACACACGAACGATGTATCATTAATAAATTGTAACAAATTGACTATAGTATTATTTCTCCCCACTTTCAATCCTGTGTATAGTTGTTTATTGACAGTCTGTCTTACCATTTTTGCAGACCTTTTGTCTATAAGGAACAAAAATGGTGTTATAAGGTCACATTGTCTTAATCCTTTTGAGGGTTTGAATTCTCTAGTGGGGCTCCCATTAACCAAAATTGAAATAATGGTTGATTTAATACATCATCTCAGTCATCCTATCCATTTACTACAAAATCCTAGTTTGTTCATAATGTATTACAAAACCTTTTTAAAATCGAATCATAAGCCAATTATGAATTACATTGTCAGAAATAAAGTTGCTAATATTTTGGATAATTTAATTGATATTTCTCCTCTGCTCCACACCACTGTCTCGATCATGTTCCTCCACGTGTTGTACTTGAACCTTCTAACTAGATTCTCCAACCCATAAATTCCTTCTTTCCTTGAAGACCTCTGGCTCCTCTTGTCCCCGTTTTAGGTTCGTGTTGGTCTTCCTCAGATAAACTATCTTGCCTCCAACTTTAGGTTTGTAGTAGTTGCCCAGTTTGCTTGCTATGCAGATCAAACTCAATATTTTGGCCTTCACATTCTTCTCCCCTTTTCTTTTGTGCCCTAGATTTCCATCTTTGATTAATTTCAAATGCACTTCGCATGCTAATTTTGCCTTGTTGATTTTGTTATTACGAAGTGGTTAGGCTAAGTTGTTGTCTGTTGGGACTAATTGCAAATAAGTAGGCAGTTGCTTCTTGTACTATACATTTTTTATAAAATACTAAAACTGTTCTTGACATTATTATTTTGAATTGAGGTGCAAAGCAATGAAGGCCATTGGAGAAACCTATAGTAATGGTTGAAGATAGTTCGTGGGACGGTGGTGAGTTGTTGCAAGAAAGAACAAAGAAAAAGTAAGAAGAAGAACAACGGAAAGCAAAAGAATATATTGTATTAGGTTCAAAATAGAGTTACAAAGAGAAAGAAGCATTAGACGCTTTTATAGTAGACAATACTGTTAGTACTTAAGACCTAAGATAATCTAGTAAACAGCGGAGCACTGTTAGGACAAGCAAAGGAGCTCCAGAGCATCGTCCATACAAGTGGAGGAACTCTAGAACATGCAGGAATGTTAGAGCACGTTAGGACGAGTGTTTAACCCTTTAATAGTTGTTGAAAACACTTCTCATAAAGGGTTAATTAGTGGAATTCACATTTTGGAAGGATGAAGAACTGAAGGTAGAGATAATGTCACGAGTGAGAAGGCATGGATGTCAGATAATGCAACAATGAAGAACTTTAGTGACAGAGAACACCACAATATAGAAAGAGGGATGACAAAGAAGAAACACGGAGGAAAGACCGTACTTTATCATTATTAATACTCGTGAGTATTTTGAACATTTCATTAACACTATATAGTAAAGGTCACAATTTTATTTCCAAGAACTTCTTGGTTGGCCATGTGACAATTGATTCAAAGAAAGTTTCAAGCCATCTTTTATTCTCTTCCACAACTTAGGTTACATTTACTCCATCATCACGTGAGGTCAATATTATGTTATCCCCCTTATATCTCTCTCTCAAACATTCATTCATCCCAATATGAAATTAATTGATTCTACAAGATCGTAGTTATGAAGTCTTTCAACCAAACTTGCTTGTAACCGTTTTGCATCTTTCTCAATGACTTTGATGTCAAATCCATTCCATTCTTCCTTTGAATTGTTGCCCATATTCATCCCTTTAAGTGCCTTTGCATACGTTCTATTAAGCAATAGCTTTTAGAGCTTTCTGTGGAATTATTTGCTTTAGTTCCCACTAATATGTTTATTCTTCCCTCTTTTATATATATATCTTAGTATATTAATGTAGAGATTCACGTTTCTTATCCTAATTCTATCAAGTTCTTTTCCCAGTATATCAACATTCTTTACATTCACAAATCTGACGAATTCAAATCTGAATTCCTTCTTGTTCAACTTTTTTCATATAAAAACCTCTTTTAATCTTTCTCATCTTTGAAATATCTTCCACCCATCATATTTCCAAAGTTAATTGAGAAATTAGAGAAGAAATAGAGATTGCCATAAATGCAATTTTCCTCATGTTCTTGAAAATGTAGTAACCAAGGTAGTTAAAATCGAAATTTTAATCATAGAATTGTAGGATCATAATATTGTATGTATTTGTGATTTAAATTTCACGCAAGATCGTGGAAGGATCATCGAATAAAATCATAAAAATATGTGATCATCGAATAAAATCATAAAAATATGTGATCGCAATTTTTTTTCCTACACTAATTATTTACCTTCTTGGAAAAATGTATTGAATTCAAACTTAATTTTAATTAAAAATTAATGTAATTATAATTTTATCTTGCTATGTATGTTGTAAGGATAACACCACTCAATTAAAATTAAAAAAAATCCAAACTAAGTTAAAAATTAAGAATCTGCATATTTTTGATTAAATTTAGCTGAGTTTTAATTTTAATTAAATAAAATCAAAGACATTTTTACCCTGCATCTTTTTTATTTCTTTTATGGCATCCTTCAAATATTTTTCTTTTTATTTTTTTCATCTTATTATTTTATGATTTATAATTTTATAAACTCGTCTTTACTCGTAATATCAATTGGTGATAATGTTGTTACCTTTTAATATCTTTTCGCGATTAATTTAGAAATGTAAATTTTCATTGGTGTTACCTGAATGAGTAACGAATTTATTCTTTAATAGAGTTTCATATTTTAGGAATGAATGTTTAATGTCTGAGTTATACTTTTCTTAAATAAAATTGTTTTTAAAATGATAAAAACAATCTAGAGTAATGCGCATGTGAATAATTATTACTAGATTTTAATATAAATCTGAACCAGCAATCACAACCTTGGAATAATAATTCTTGGATAATTAATTTGCACCTTAAAAGTGCTCCAAATTCAACAATGAACAGTAAATAACTGTTTGTAATACAAATCAATTTCCTCACATATCAGGACCCCAAACAAATAATGTGTAACTGCATTTGGCTTTTGACAGTGGAAAGCCACAATAACAGTCCCTAGTGTTCACTGCAGGTGTTTGACATTGATTTGTGTGTGGAAAGATGCCAACTCTTTTTTTATATTGCTCAAAAGTGTAAACTGAGAGGAGTTTCTTTGATCATTCTATTTTTGAAAAATAAAATATTAAGGAATATTAATTTAGCCTACAGATATACATGCTTTATTATTTTTAAATTCTGAGAAATCATCTTTCATATATTATTATACACACAGGGTATAAAAAAAAAGTATACTAAAATGATACTCTATCCATTTTAATGTAATAGATTAGGATGGAATGGCATTTACAAGGACATTACATAGCTTTACTATTTTAACATTTTTTAAATAATAGCCAGTGACTATTATAAGAATTATTTAAATTATTTTCTTTTATAGTTGTAAGAATTATTTAATTATTTTCTTTTATAGTTGTAGGGCAACCAATGTGACCGTTGGTTTCAAAATTTATAATAATTTGAAAACAAGAGACTAAGAGGACTTACTTCCATAACCAGAAGAAGACGGAAGGTACCTTTCCCCAGATCGAAATTCAAAATTCACGCTCCACACATTTCTATCTCTGAACCCTAATCTTCACTTCACTTCAATTTCTCTCCTCAAAACCTTCATTTCCCAAGCTTCACATGGCTTCCCGCAATCAAAGCAATGTATGTAAAGCCTTTGCTCCTTCCACTCCAATCTTTATTTCTTTCCTTACAATCAAAAAATTGCAGCTTTTCCCTCTAAACGACCTCGTTTTCGCTTTCAGAAAAAGGTGGGTCCCGAAGAAGCTTCTCTGGACAAGCGTCGCAGGGGTATCGGAGCTGAGAAGATGGAGCGACAGGGCGGTGCTGCTGCTGCTGGGAGGGCTAGGACACCGTTTTCCGTTGTCACCAATCGCTCGGATGTTAACACGGCGAGCGATGTCACCGAGGCGGTTGATTTCACGAAAGAGGAGGTGGAGGCTTTGCTCAATGAAAAGAAGAAGGGGAACACCTATGATAATAAGGTTTGTTTTGTGATGTTCTTGATTTAATCAATTAGTCAACATTTTTTCTTTCCTTTTGTTCTTTATTGTTTTGTGGTTTGTTTGGCAGAAAAAGATGGAGCAGATGACGGATCTTATTAAGCGCCTTAAGGCCTGCGTTCGCTGGTATAAAAGGATTGAAGAAGGGTATGTTCAAGAAAAGGAAAAGCTTCAGTCTGAGCTAGAGGCTTCTGAGAAGAAGTACAATGATACTGGTGTGTTTTATCTCTTCATCTCTTCGGACATTTTTGAGAATAAGTTGAGTCGAAATGCTGATATACTATTGAAAATTTCTTAAAATTGTGTTTAGATGCGTGCTAGCTACTATTTGTGTTGTACTTATTGTGTTGAGCGGAGAAGGAGTTTCTATATTGTTGTATTGTTTGTTGTGTGGTTAGTAACAGGTAGGGGTTTAGGTGAAGTAGAGTTTACTCATATAAATAGTGTGACGTTCCTTCTTCAATACACAGTGAAATGGTAATCTAGTTATTACAATTATTTGGTGATGTATTTAGCTTGTTGAGGGTTTATATATTTTGTTTTAATTTGTTCTATTTGAAAGACCTAGTAATTTTTATTTTAAATTTTCTTTGATTGACTCTATAGTCCCTTGATGCCCGGATAAAATTTATTATCTTTGGTTGTCAGATCAGTTATTTTAAGACCAAACATTTCTGTTTTTTCAGAGACTGAGATGAAGAACAAGATTGACTCTGTAGTCCCTTAATGCCCGGATAGAATTTATTATTTTTGGTTGTCAGTTCAGAAAATTCATATGGAAAGGATAATTATTTTTATAACCATACATTTCTGTATTATCAGAGACTGAGATGAAGAATAAGATTGATGAGTTAAAGGAGGTTCTATCTGATTCGAGGAAGAAAATTTCCGTTCTGGAAGAGAGAATTGTGAAGGAAGAATCAGATAAATTGGTAACGTTGCCTGCTATCTTTTTTGTGGAATATCTAAGAGAAGTACTTTATTTCCTAATGATCTCTTTTCTTTTGGCTTCAAATCTAGGAAGCGATTAATTCTTATGGTAAAGAAAAGGAAGTCAGAACTGAAGCTGAGAAAGTTAGGGATGAGAAATCAGCTGAGCTTGAGAAAGTTCGAGAAGAGAAATCAGTTGCTGAGAAGAAGGTGATTAAATGCTATATTCTAAGACTGTTATTGGTAAAATATTGGACTATTGAACTTTACCTACGAGTTATACAAAATTATTGTCCTCTTGGATAAATTCTGCGATGTTCATGTTTTCTGCTATTTGAATCCTACAGATTCCCTCATTATCTGTTCCTTTTGAAACTATTGAGTTTTGCAGGCCATTTCAAATGAAGATTTGTACAAGCGATCACAGGAGTATAATATGAGCTTGCAGCAGTACAATAGTCGTCTTCAGTTTGATCTTGAAACAGTTAATGAGGCCCATAAACGACTTGAAACAGAGAAAGCAACCATTGTTGAGAGCCTTAGCAATGTAAGAGGCCACAATAAGGCCTTGCAGGATCAGTTGTTATCTCTTAAAGTAAGTTATATCTGTATTTTTTTCTCTCATTCTACGAAGTGATGGACGATTTTTTGGTCCATGAACTGTGTTGTTTTGTGAATCTTTCCCACTGATTTGAATAAATTTTTAAAATCAAATGAATTATTATGTGAACATTTTGATAATTATTTTGCTACATGTGAAATGGAAGTGATTAACTGGACAACGATAGCTTACCTTTAATTTTAACATCCTTCTTAAAATGTCACAAGTAATCTTGTTGTGAAGAACCTAATGCATTTTACTAGTACTGTTATTATTAGCATTAACTCCCTCTCTTGTCATTGAAGTGTGATGTTATTATTAGCATTAACTCCCTCTCTTGTCATTGAAGTGTATCTTGATAGTCGGTCTCCTTTTTGTGTTTGTGTTCGTTGCCTCTGTTTTTTCAAAATCTTTTTATCTGTTTTTCAGGTTTTACAGGATGAGGCCATAAAGCAGAAAGAAATTTTTGCGAACGAGCTCCAATGTCTTCGTGAAGAGTTGAAGCAGATTAGAGATGACCGTGACCGTCAATTGGGGCAAGTACATGTTTTAACTGAAGAAGTAGCAAGGCACAAAGAATCTACTGGGAAAACATGTACACAATTGGATAAGTTGATGATTAAAACAAATGCTCTTGAGGTTTGTTGTTTTGTTTTGTTCACTTTTATATATTTTTTTTTCTTTTATTTCATTAATAGTGCACTTCTGTGCCCAGTGGATTTATGTTATGGTGGGGTTTCCTTACAGGAGACTTGTTCATCTCAAAAGGAACAAATACATGTACTGCAGCAGCAGTTGTTTGCTGAAAAAGAGAAGTTAAAGGTAATATAGTTGGTTTTTATTCTTGGCATGGAGCAGTTGCGTACCATATAATTTTCTTGCAGAGTGATTTAATGTTTTTGACTACGAGACCTGAAACAACTTTACTTTTTTTTTCTGTTAGAATGCTAATCTATCAGCTTCAGAAACAAGAACAGTGTTCAAAGAACAGAAGAGAATTATACAGGAGCTACAGGATCGTTTGGCAGATAAAGAATTTCAAGTAGTTGAAGGAGAGAAGCTAAGAAAAAAACTACATAACACTATTCTGGTATTGTTTGCTTTTCATATATAATTTCTTTGGTTTGTATAATGTAAATCTCTACTTAGATGTCAATGGTATCCAATTAACTTCATTTTCAGGAATTAAAAGGAAACATTCGTGTTTTCTGTCGTGTACGGCCACTCCTACCAGATGACAGTACGGGAACAGAAACGGTTGTTTCTTTCCCAACGTCAACAGAAGCGCTTGGTCGGGGCATTGAATTGTTACAAAGCGGTATGTATACAAAAATGTGTACTGCTATTGTATTTGATGATTTACGTGTTTCGTGTAGTATGCATGCTTTGACTAGTGTTACAATCTCACCTATTAATGATCAGGTGGCCAGAAGTACAATTTCACATTTGACAAGGTGTTCGATCACGAGGCTTCTCAGCAGGACGTTTTTGTAGAGATATCACAGCTGGTACAAAGTGCACTTGATGGCTACAAGGTAATTTCTAGTTGACCTCCTTTACGTTCAGTATTTGTCTGGCAGATCACAGTACAGTATCAAAACGGTTAGCTAGAAAAAAAAAAAAATAGCCATTGTGTTTGGGACTAGAAAAAAAAAAACTAACGTACCCTAGTGCCTATGTTTGGGACAACGATTTTCACTCTTTGAAATACCAGGGATGATTCTCGCATTTGTGCAATCCTACAAACATCTTTGGTGCAGTGGTGGTAAAACCAAAATTAAATGATTATATTAGCTCTGGGATACTCTTTTTTTTTTTTCATTTTTTATTTAAATGAAACACAGTGCGTGTGGGATAAAGATTAATGTTGTTATTATTATTGTTTGCAGTGTACGATTGTCTGTTTTTTGCCCTTCATAGGAAATAATCATTAATTAATGATTACCTTGGTTGTTGTTAAGTATCCACTGTCCTCTTTATCTCAGTTTCTTTGTTGAGTATACTATCAACGCTTCAAGTACATATTCTTTGAATTTGTTATTTATTATGAAATCTTTAGCCTAGTATTTTGTTCAAATAGACTACTAAGGTAGCTGAAGACAACAAAGTTGTGTTTATTTCTTGAAAAGTTGTCTCAGTCATGAGATGCAGAACAGAGGTGGAATGGATTATATACCATTTTAAATATTTTTTCTTGCTTTTGTTTGTGTTGATTTGGTCTAAACCGTGTCTTGACACAGAGGGCCATGGTTTACTATGGCAGGTGTGCATCTTTGCATATGGACAGACGGGTTCAGGTAAAACCTATACTATGATGGGTAGGCCTGATGCGCCAGATCTGAAAGGATTGATACCACGTTCTTTAGAACAGATATTCCAGACTAGCCAATCTCTAAAAGACCAAGGATGGAAGTTCACAATGCAGGTCAGTATACGGCATCCTGATTTTCAATTTTCTTGTGGCCACATCTACTGATGGAAACTGAAAAATTTAATTAAATAATTCCAGGCATCAATACTGGAAATATATAATGAGACCATCAGAGATTTGTTATCATCAAATCGGTCAAGTGATCATGCACGAACAGAAAATAGTGCTTCCAGCAAGCATTACACTATTAAACATGATGCAAATGGAAACACACATGTTTCCGACCTCACCATAAAGGATGTTTGTAGCGCAGATGAGATTTCCTCCCTCCTACAGCAGGCTGCACAAAGCAGGTATATGGTCTTTCATATTTGGATAATGCAAATCCTTGTTTGAAAGGTTCTTTGAATGAACTTTCTGGATAGATGTGTGCAAGAATGAATGTTTTCTTCCATATGAATTTCAGATGACTTGTTATTCCTTTTCAATTAACCGGTTGAGGCTGCTAAGTTTCTATGATATATAGGGTACTCGATTCAGTTAGAAGATTTAATAATTTATTATGGACAAATGTGCTTTTGTTATTGCTCTAGAATCTATGAATAATTGGATCATATTCATAAACAAAGAAAATAAGAAATTGTGGCACTCATGTCTTTTTCAGGTCAGTGGGAAGAACCCAAATGAATGAACAGTCATCCAGAAGCCACTTTGTCTTTACACTGCGTATAAGTGGGAAAAATGAGGTACATGCTTTCGCAATACATATTTTGTTTCTGTTCATTTGTCCTCCTGACATTATTTTCTGATGCACTTTTCTCTATCTTATAGAACACTGAACAACAAGTCCAAGGTGTCTTAAACTTGATTGATCTTGCTGGAAGTGAAAGACTCTCAAGGAGTGGGGCAACGGGAGAGCGGTTGAAAGAAACTCAGGTATCTATTGATTTGCATTGCTATTAACTTGAGCAGCGTACCAACAATTCTACTTTTCTTTTTAATAACAGTGATTTTATTTACTGTCACGTTCAGGCTATTAACAAAAGTCTATCGTCTTTGAGCGATGTCATATTTGCTTTGGGAGGAAAGAAAGAAGAGCATGTTCCTTTTAGGAATTCAAAGCTGACGTACCTTCTCCAGGTTTGTTAACCTGTTAAAATTTTCATTATTGATGAATTGATGTAGTTGTAACATTTTCAAATGTCACAACTCTGCTTAAATATATGATCAATTTTACATTGTTGATCAAGGAAGATCTTAGTTTAAAATTGCTTTGTTCCTGTAATGCTCCTTAACTAGTATTGTATTCATGGCAGCCATGTCTCGGTGGCGACTCCAAAACGTTGATGTTTGTCAACATCTCACCTGATCAATCTTCCACTGGCGAGTCACTTTGCTCTCTCCGCTTTGCAGCCAGAGTCAATGCCTGTGAAATTGGCATTCCACGGCGTCAGACTCATACATCATCAACACGTTCCTCAGAATCCCGTTTGAGCTATGGTTAAAAGAGAGCTTTGCCTGGCAATAGGTTTCATCCATGACCAACATTAATTGTTTATTTGTCCTGCTTTAGCGGCAGAATGAAATTAATATATAGTCCTTTTGCTGCTCTGATAATTGTACGAGTGTAAAATTTAGAGAATCTAGCTTGTGTAAATTGGTTGTAGAGGCTTGGGTCTGGCCTGCAGTGACATATGTATTACCAATAATTTGTGTATCATTCAGATGTGACATGAGATAGTTCTCAATTTATATTGAGTAGTTGCTATTAATGATTCTTTGCTCACAAAGCATTCCTTGTCCTTTTACTCACTATTTAGGAGGTTCATTTGGACATGAATTTAGATGAAACCTGTAAGAATAGCCTTGAACAAAGCAACAAGGGGAAACTCCAAAAAAGGGCAACAGAACACTGGGGAATGGGCGGTGGGACTCACTCAATCCACTTGAGCAATTTTGTTTGCCATGTATCTATCCATTTATTTATAGGCTGCCTACAGAGATAAATCCTTTATCTATTCTCGTGAAAGAATTCAGGATAGGGTTGAACTGAATTTCTATATTTATTTTTATTAAATTCAATATTGAGTTGCTGATCATAAAAATTTTAATATTTAATAATTTCAAACCATTTCTTCAGACCTTTTAAAATAGACTATTATTTAACATTTAAAAAATATACACTTGGTAAATAAAATAATAAAATAAGTTGAATAATAGTTATATTACTAATCTTTTATTAATATTACTTGATAATTTTAATCAAATTAGACCTTGGGTTACACTTATAAATACTGTTATCAAGATTAAATCAGATTGAGTTCAGTTTCAAAAAAAATCATCAACCTAATTTATTTAGGTTGCATTAAGTCAAATTGAGTAATTAAAATATATGACACAATCAACACTTTGAAGTGAATAAAATTTGATTTACCTAAATTAAATATGATTTGTCAATGAGGAATAATGAAATCTGATATGGATGAACGATTATTTCATATATACTTATGAATGTAAATTTTACATTAATTTCATACATTATTTGACTTTTACAGATAAATAAAAGTATAAGTTTTATACTTAAAAATATCTTTTAACTTCTATGTATGATTTTTGATTTTTTTTTATTCTTAAGTGTAGATAATATTAATTAGAGATTAAAAAATGTGTATACACTAAAAGGAATGTTTTTTAATCATATGAATTAAAAAGGTGAAGTTTGCATAAATACACGACTGCATAACCAAAATGATAATTTATGCTGTTGACAAATTGTTTAACTTAAATAATTGTTAAGGAAATGTGTGTAAATTAAGTCTAAATTTATTATGAATAATTAATTTTCTGATCATTAATAAGTAGTAATTTTAACATTAAGGACTGTAAAGATTCAATTAGTGTGCAAAACCCAAATAACTTTGTACCTCTCTTAACTTTTATAAAATGGTCCTCAGTTACAGCATTATACACAAATGTGGGTAAACACAAGTGATTAAAAATTTAGAATTAATTCTTTAAAGGATTTGGTTTTCCTTTGAAGAGTATTTCACTTTTTGATAATTCCGGTAAAAGATAATGAAAACTGAAAACATAGATCTTCAATTTCCTCATTTTTCTTATGTTTCGGTGTTCTTTCTTTACAGGAACTGTTAGTCACGAAAGTGAGACTCTTTTCAACTGTATTTTTTTCCTTGTAACAAAAAAATCTCGAGATGGAACCAAGACCACATGTGCAGGGTTTTCAATGCTTTCTTCAACCAACACTTGTTAGGTTCTTGTTTATGACAGAACATGTCAAGAGAATTTCTTTCAACAATAATGACAACTTTTATTCATATGTTTTTCCGGGAAGTTGTCACATGTTCTTGATCCGAGAATATCACAGCACCAAAAAATGGTAGAGTGTTTTGCATAAAATACAAAAGGTCCAAAAATTTAACCTGATTCATAACTTTATACTCTGATGTTGACACTCGAATTCAGTGAGATACTCATTGAACAAAATTGGTTTTCAACATGGTAGTTTGAATCCCATGTATCTCCCTGATACATAGTCTTTCCATGTTCGAATAATTCCAAAGCTAGTCATTAGAACAACACTTAAAGTCATCACTATGCTAACTGAAAATACTATAATGGATGGTCTTCCAAAGCTTTGAATTGCTCTCTGCACCACCAACAACCCAAGAAGAGATGCAACAAAGCATATTATGGCCAAGATTAGAGCAATCTCTAGGTGATCCATGCCCAACAATAGGTATTGCAATGCTGACATGGTAGATGAGAAGAAAACCATGAAAGAACATGTTGCTGCTGTCACCTATACAACAAAATAATTTGAGTGCTGAGTCATGCCAGTTTATTAGCCAAGCCACTGTAATCATTAGTGAGTTGATGAATTGGACTAGCCACTAATGCCTAATGTTAATCATCATGATGTGTTCCTTCTTGTATGGAATATATGAAAAGAAAATTATCAATGGTTGTTGAAAATATAAGTAAATATCAACTAATTTTTCATCTTATTTAACAGAATCATCCCAAAATACTGTTTATTCAATATCAACCACAAGACCTTTAAAATGGAACAAGTTTTCATAAATTTGTAGTTTTCCATCAAGTAACATAAAGAGGTAGTTTAGAAGTGAAGTTAATTTTTTAAATAAGATTGAGAAAATAAAAGAAAAGTAACCAACATTTTTAAGATAGAAGGAAGTACATCTGATGTTAATATGTTCATGGAACTTACCTCAGGAGCTATTCCAATATGCAGAAGAAGTGGACTTATCAGCATTCCACCTCCAATTCCAAAGACACCACCCAATATCCCTGCTAGCAGTGCCATCATTGGAAAAATAAGCTTGTTTGATGGTCCCCTTGAGGATAGGCATTGGTCCTGCATCCAATTTGACTGAATAAGGTTGTAACTTTAAGCAACATTCAAGTATTAGTTTTCAGTGTATGGTGTTTTACGAACCTCTTGCATGGGATTTTGATCTTGATGGCTATCTTTTCTGTACACAATCCAAGCAGTGAACAATAAGGCAATAGGGAGTTGAGCTGATGAAAGAATCCAGTATCCCACACCACACGGCTCCATTGGAATGATACTCTATTATTTCAACAATTGCATCACAAGTTCATTCATCATATGCATGTATAATCACACCTCCAAACTAAAGGAATTAATATCCATACCACAAAGTTTATGAAAAGTACATCTAGCAGCTATAATAGAACAATGTTCTACCACTAGATTTTCTGCTTCCACTATATTCCACCACAATGAAAAGGACTTGAAATCACAACAGAAGAGAAAAATAGACAACAGAATTCTGAGGATTTGATTTTCTCTCACCTTTTGCTTTTAAAAATAATTTAATTATGTGTTACTTAGCAACCATTTCTCATCTAAAATTTATTCAATTTTGAAGATTGTTTTCAGAACAAATATTATAAAAATGAAAAACAGAAACCAACTAAGATGTTTTCACAAATGTTTCCATCGTTTTTCACTTCTTCCTCAATTCTACACCCTGCTCCATTAGTACACCTTGCACCACCCTCCACCAGTTATCCGAGCAACTTTGCTTATGTATTTACTAAAACTAATTTTTGGAAATAGAAACTAAAGATACCCTCAATTTTGAATTCAGTAAACTCAGGGACACTATTCTTGTTCTCCTGCACTTATGCTTATTACAACTTGACATTTTCCATGTTTTATAAATTCAATAATCATCATATGTCAAGTAAATTAACCGGTTTAATTAATCTATAACAACACTACACAGCCAAAAGTAAGGAAGAGTAAAATCTAACCTGTCCATATTTATTGCCACGAAGAAGATAGAGGGAGAAGAAAGTGAGCCAGACCAAGAGTAAGACCAGCAATTTCAGCCAAGGGATTCTCACCCTGATATTTTCTTCAGGAACCACAACCTGTTCTTCAACACTTTTCATCCCTTCTTGTTCTTTGTTCACCTTCACTCCCCCTTCCCTTACTTCACCACTTCCATGTTCTAATAGTCCGTCTTCAAGCCCTTCAAATCCATCATTTTTCCTCCTCTCTTCTGATTCAGTCTTCCAAAATAGCACTCCACTGTAGCAAGTCTTTGAGGTAGACCAAGTGAGAAAGACAGCAAACAGCATAGTAATCAACCATTCAGGGAATACAAGGTTGCATATGACTCCAATACTCACTCCTAGCAGCATACATGGTTCTGATAAAAGTGCTATGTCATAGTCAACCAATAACTTGCCACCAAATTTAGGACTTGTGGCACAAAGATTGCACATGATATTTGCAATAGACCCTCCTGTGACCATGAAAGCTGACAAACTTGAAGCTATTTTGAGGTCTAGGCCAGCCACAATAGTCAATATGGGAATGAAAAGTCCACCACCACCAATACCACCAGCACTGGATATAGAAGAAGCAATGAAACACAATACTCCTGCCAGCACCATAGGGCCTGAAAATTGAATCTGAGCTTCTTGGAATCTTTGTGCACCATTTCCCCATTCATATATTTTCTGTAGGAAATGGTTACTGCTAAGGGCCTCTAAAATAGTTTGTGCTTCTTCTGCATTACAAGGGTTGAAGGAGATGAAGGTTAGAACCAAACATGTGAGGCTGTGAAAAATCCTCATTTGTTTGAGAGTTTGTAGAAGATTATAAGGTTTATGAGTGAATAACTGAATGTGCTAATGCCTTTATATAAGGATAATTAGAGAATAATCACAAAGCTTTCTGAAAATAAGCAAAAACAAAAAGGTTCAGAAAAGGATAGAAAAAATGTGACACAAGAAAATTGAGATTCTTTAAGGATTACAGTGGACGACAGACAAGGGTGAACTGATGTGGGAACTCCAAAGAAACCTGCTAGGCTAGTTTGAGTGAAACTATATGTTTAAAAATAGAATAATAATAAATCGAAACGCCTAAAAACTTTACTAGAATAATTTATTTCATAAATTTTAAATTTAATTAATCTTATAAAATTAATTTATTAAAATTTACATTTATTTATAAATTATTGAATAACCTAATCAATTTAAAAGCTCCAACTATACACATTTATATTTTTATTTTAATTTTTAATTATATTTTAAAATATAAATAAATTATTTAGATACTACAAAGTAAATACACGCTTAAAGATTACACTCCATTATAGATTAGTCACATAGATCTTCATTTAAGATATTTTCTTTCTCAATATACAAGAAATCACCTATTTTTATTTATCTAACTATTATTATTAACTAGTTAGTTATAAGAGAATTACTTTACTTTTTTACTTACTGTTTTTCTTTTTTCTTTTTTTCATTTTAATCAGAAAATTTTAAGAGTTAAAAACAATTATGTAGTATTTTTAGGCCTTTTAATAACGTTTTTATCCATTATAAATAAACAAGTCAGAGTAATCTTTTTTCAAACTTACTGTAGCAAAATTTATCAATTTTCAACAAAGTAATAATACAATTTAGCAACAACTAACTTTTCCACCTGTTTTTTTAATTCTTACTAAATATATAGTTGTTTCCTCCCTTTTCTTATTATTATAGCTTTAATATAATGATGAACCCTTTACCCTTTCCACCTGTGTTTCCATTGATATGTTTATACCTTTCGACTCTGTTTCCATTTTCTGAAGCTGGAACTTTTTTTGATGTGTAGACATTTCGATGGTGTTCCTATTTTTTTCACCTTTTCTTTACCTCCTTTCCACTAAATGATATCACTTATTATTGCATATATATTATTTTTCTTACAACTTTTTGTTAGAATTGATTAGTATCCCTATACTTTATAATTGATGTATTTAGTTCCTATGCTTTACAAATAAGATAGATTTAGTTTCTGATTACAAACGTGTTAATGTTACTCTACCATAACAAATAATAGTGTTAATTTTTGAAACTATTGCTAATTTAATTAAACTCAAGTGGACTTCGTTTATAATTGATTGGAAAATAACTCTTAAAAGACGCATAAATCACAATAAATTCTAATTGTGATCCCACTATCTTATCCTCTTCTATTATTTTGGTTAGGATCCTTCAAATATTAACCAATTTTCATGTATATTGTATAATGATTATGTTAATTTTTATAGTAATTGTTTTAAAAACTGTATTTACTATAGTTTTTGTTAAAACACTGGCAATGAATAAATTTCATGAAATTTTAGTTAATATTGAATGAGTTACCACTTACCACTGAAGTGCATTTTGACTTCACAGAAAAAAAAAAAAGGAAAAAAAAAATCTAAGAGGTAGTATAAGTGAACCATTTTTGGTCCTGCCAAATAGAAGTGATTTTGTTTCTGTTGTGAAGACAAATAGAAGGGAATCTAAGAGTGACAGGACAAAGAAAGTGACAACTGGAGACAAATAATTAGATAAAGATGAAGAGTTAATTAATAAAATAAAGCAAATGATAAGAGAGAAGAACAACTTGAACTACTACTACTATGGCTTTCGTAATTTAATGAATATTCACTTACCATATAATTTTCTGTTCTGTTTTTCATTACGATAATATATTCCAAAAACCATTGAATGATTTTTAATAGAATGTATCTTGTACCGCGATATATTCAGGGTATAATTATTCTTTCTGGAGAATCACGAATAAAATCATCATAATTACATGAATTTTTTTTTTTTATATAACAAATTGAATAGTTCAATATTTAATAATAACTTATCTTTAAATATTAATCTAGATTTAAAAATTTAAAATTTTTATTTTCTTACTTAATTTCTCTTTTATTTCCTTATTGAATATTTTTAAAAAATTTTCTGAACTCTTATGAACTCCAGGCGCGTTTGAAGATTTTCTAGAGATAAATCTATATTTGACATCTTTCTGAATAAACTTGATTATTATTTTTATATTAAAAATTTCTAAGTTATACAGATATTACTTACTGATATGAATCTATAAATAAATATTTACAGATTAAGATTCTAAAAAAAATTAGTTAGAAATTTAATTACAGACTCAGATACAAAGTTGAAAGTAATTACATACTATATAAGTACCTTTCTCTTAATTAATATTATAGTTAATAT